>Ga0157373_10000095_pt1 | contig 73316 bp, 60 predicted proteins | sample C65metaG_FD_113460 | JGI IMG/M metagenome (GOLD analysis project Ga0157373, IMG submission 113460) | Corn rhizosphere microbial communities from Kellogg Biological Station, Michigan, USA - C6-5 metaG | ecosystem: Host-associated > Plants > Roots > Rhizosphere > Soil | place: USA: Michigan... | reverse complement strand
CTTAAAATTACAAATGGGTGCGTAGCTCAGCTGGATAGAGCATCTGCCTTCTAAGCAGACGGTCTCAGGTTCGAATCCTGACGCGCTCACTTAAAACTCACAATTTCTATTGTGAGTTTTTTTGTGCGCATTAATTTCATTCTATATACTTTAATTTAGAACTTTAGAAAAAAATTAATTATCAGCTAGATAGAACATCCCGATTAATCGGGACGGTCTCAGGTTCGAATCCTGACGCGCTCACTCAAAACTCACAATTTTTATTGTGAGTTTTTTTGTGTACATTAATTTCATGTGTTTTTGATATATACTTTTGTAAATCTCTTGACAAATATTATATCGGAAGTTCCTGTGAAGAATTACAGGAAAGGTTAAGAAAGCATCTTTCAAATACTATCCAAATCCAGAACTCCACTGTTTATCATTTAACAAAATTTCACTCACTATGAAATCATCTGGATAATTATTAAACCCATCTTTTTGTTTAAGGAGATCAACAACATCAGCAGCCATTTTTTGATCAGAGAACACCCCTATTTCTCTTTCGTCATCCAAGAAAGTATGAATACTATAAACGTGACTTACTTTAAAAACTGTTTCTAAATTTAATTCCTTAATTATTGTGCTATAATTATGAATGAAATCATCTTCAGTTAAATAATCTCTTCCCATCTCACCAACAACCTCTGTAAAACCGTTTTGCCAATTTATTTTATTTAATTCAACTTTTTTTAAATAGAAATTGTTAGGACAATCTGAAAATCCACGGAAAAGCAATAACCTTTCCTTTTCTTTTTGAGCTTTTTCGGGATCGTCAAAATATCCTAAAAACTTTCTGTCACGGTGAGTTTTACCTATATAAACATGTTCAAGTGCATAAAGAAAGTAATTCATAATCTTAAGTTTAATAAAAACAAAAACCACCGTAAATATACAGTGGTTTCAAATTTTATTGTTAAAATTATTTCAGTCGATAAGAATCACCATTCCAAAGATACGTTTTTGATGCATTTTTCTTCTTTTGACCGTCTTTCTCATCTCTTTCCATCTCTTCCATCTTAAAGATAAAAGCATTGGGAATTCCGCCTTTATCGTTAGGGAAAATAAACTGTTCGCTGTGGTAATAAACATCTGCGTCACCAACATTCATCAATTGTGGAAGCGCAATCATTTTTTTATCTTTTACCAGAATATACTGGTCATAACTTGCGATTCCGCAGGCTTCACCCGAAACCATAGCTTTTAAAGTAAATTCTACATTTTTCAGCTTATGATTACTTTCAATATTGAAAGTTCCGTAACTCAAACTTTCGCCTGAACCAGTATCGAAAGAAATCTCATCAATCAGTGTGTTTCCTTCAACCATTTTGATGGCTGCAATATTTTGCTGAATTGCTCCATTGAACTCAGGATTTTTTTTACTAATAGTTTTCGTTAAGCCAAAAAGGAAATCATATCCATTTTTAGTTCTGTAGCCTACACAAAGATTTCCGCCCCAAACGTAACCTTCGGAAGTTTTATCGCCTTTCTGGTAAGATATTTTGTACCAATTGGCTCTTCTTTCGCCTAATTTCAGAATAGTTTCATCTTGTTTAAGAATCAAAATTTGTTGATTCGTTTGTAGAGAATCCAAAATTTGGGCATTGACATTTGGTGATTGTCTGATTCTCGTAAAATCGGTGAAAATTTTCTGTGTTTTATTTTCTTCAAACTGAAAAACTCCGTTTGCATATTCGTAATCTTCTTCCTGCGCAGAAAAAAGCTGAATGACGCATAAAAATAAAATGGTGATGAATGGTTTCATATTAATTAGGTTGAGTTTGAGGCTGAGCTTGAAATTAAAATATTATAATAACAGATTTTACTTTTCAAGCAATAAGCTTACCCATTCTTCACGCTGCAATTTCTTTTTCAGTTCTAAATTGTTTTCTTTACAAACTTCCAAAATATCATCAACATCGAAGAAGCACAAACCTGAAAGCAATAATTTACCACCTTCATTTAAAACAGAAACGTAAGTCGGAATATCTGAAATCAAAATATTTCTGTTGATATTTGCTAAAATGATATCATAATTTTCTTTTCCTAAATTGTCTGCAGTTCCCAGTTCGATATCCAATTCTACACCGTTTCTTGCAGCATTTTCTTTTGAATTTTCAACCGACCATTCGTCAATATCTATCGCTTTTGTATCTCCGGCTCCGATTTGTTTTGCATAAATCGCCAAAACAGAAGTTCCGCAACCCATGTCTAAAACTTTCTTGTCTTCAAAATCAATATCCATCATTTGTTGGATCATCAAATGCGTTGTCGGATGATGACCTGTTCCGAAGGACATTTTAGGCTGAATGATAATTTCGTGCATTCCTTCTACAGATTCATGAAATTCTGCCCTGATCAATACTTTATCATCAATATTGATTGGTTCAAAATTCTTTTCCCACTCTTCATTCCAGTTGATATTGGGCATTTCGGTGAAAGAATATTCTATGTTCACCTCATCATTTTGAAAAAGAGGCAACGCTTTCAATTCTTCTTCTTTGAAAAGTTCTTTCTGAATATATCCTAAAATACCATGAATTTCTTCTGTAAAACTGTCGAAACCTATCTCTATAAGTTCTGCCATTAATATTTCGTTCCAAGGCTGAAGTGGAGAAATCCTGAAATCGAATTCTAAATAATTTTGCATGTGAATAATTTGTTGCAAAAATAAAGAATTAACATTAGAATCTGGGCTGTTAGAAGCAGAGATATCACACTGAGCAAAGTCGAAGTATTTTAAACGCAAAAAAGGAACAGTTGTCATTCTGACGAATGTAGAATTTATTGCTTAGATGCTTTCAGCATGACAAACTTTATGGATAATTATGATTCAATTATTGTTTATTTGAGATTGCTGCGCTTTGCTCGCAGTGACAATTTACCATATAAAAAAAGCGGACTAAAGCCCGCTTCTATTGATTTTATTATCTTAATGTAGAAGTTGTTATTATTTATAACTATCGTCTTTCTGTTTCACAAAAACCAGCCCTTCGAGGAAGGGAAATTTTAGCATTACTAATACTAACTTCTAATATCTAGTTTCTAACTTCTTTTTTATGGATTTGTAGAGAAAATAGAACCATTCGCTATCAAAGCACGTCTGTTCATTTTCAAAATATCTCTTACCCATTCTGCAAAATCTTCAGGCTGAAGAACTTTATCTGGATTTCCGTCTGTCAAACCGCCTTGGATAGACATATCTGAAGCAATGGTACTCGGCGTTAAAGTAATTACACGAATGTTTTGTTTTCTCCATTCTGCCATCATTGATTGAGATAAAGAAACGACGGCTGCTTTTGAAGCTGCGTAAGCCGACATATTTGGTCCACCTTTCAAACCTGCTGTAGAAGCTACATTCACGATATCACCTTCGCCTTTTTCTTTTAAGAACGGATACACTGCTTTTGCCGCATAATACACTCCGAAAAGATTGGTTTTTATTACCTGCTCCCAAGTTTCGGAAGGCATCTCTTCAATAGAACCAAAATCTCCGATTCCCGCATTGTTGATCAGAATATCTACCCCACCCAATTGCTCTGCAATCGACTCTATTCCTGCTTTCACATGGATTTCATTATCTATACTAAAAACCGCATATGCTGCATTGACACCAGATTTTCTGATTTCGTCAACAGTCATTTTCAGGTTTTCTTCGTTTCTTCCGGTGATTCCTATATTCACGCCTTCATTGGCAAGAAGTAAAGCTATAGCCTTTCCCAGACCTCTACCACCACCCGTAATGATGGCGTTTTTTCCGCTTAGATTCATTATTTAAATTTTAATGGTACAAATTTACGAAACCCTTTTTTTAAACAAGCGTTTATGTTTTTGATTTAATGAAAATTAATTATCAGGAAATTCTATATCAAACAAAACCAGCTTACGAATAAGCTGGTTTCTGAAAGTAATATATAAAAAGTAAAAACTGATTCTAAGGAATAAGCACTGACTTTTGAACTTCAAATTCTTCCGATGCCGAAAATTCATTTCCGTACATATCGAAAGCTTTCACCTCAACTTTGTGCTTTCCGAGTGATAATTTATTTCCAAAACCTCCAGCCCAGATATGTTTTGATTGTTCAGGATTTGAAGGTCTTCTTCCTGGGAATATTTTTTCTGTAGAATCCCATTTAAAAACAGCGTTTGCAAAGTTGGGATCGATAGTTTCGTTGTATTCCATTTCTTCCCATTTTCCGCCATCAATTCTGTATTGAACTTTATCTTTTTTGCTTCCCATAAAGAAGTTTGCCAAAATTTTAGCCGAAGTTTTTGATGGATGAGGGATCACTTTCGGAACATACAACTGAATTTGATAATCTTCAGGTTTTCCTGCAGTTTTATACTTCACCTTGTACTGATTATCATTAAAACTGATAAAAGAATATCCTTTCGCAGTACCATCTCTCATCGTAGAAGTCGGCAAACCGATTTCATCAGAAGTCCCTGACCACCAATCTCCGCAAGTAGTTCCTACATTATATTCGTGAAGATCTTTTGTACCTTCCCAGCCTTGAGCTTTTCCGTAAAAAATCTGCTGCTGAATGTGAGTATGAGCCGACAACATCAATGCATTTGCGAATGGAGAAAGTGCATCAAACAATTTCTGGCGATCTGCGTTTCTGAAATTATCTTCATTGTTATGATCTAAAGGAATGTGAAAAGAAACAACGATCAGTTTGTTTTTGTCTACCAATTTTAAATCATTTTGGATAAACTGAATCTGATCTTCTCTGAAACCTCCCCAATATCCTTTTCCGTCTCTTGGATCCGGGTAAAGAATATCATCAAGTACAATAAAATGTACATTTCCGTAATTGAAAGAATAATTGGCAGGACCAAAATTAGCTTCAAAAGTTTCATCTGAAAGCTGATCATCCTTAGCATCATAATTCATATCATGATTTCCCATTACGTTGTACCAAGGCAAACCGACTTCTTTCATTACATCAGCATAAGGTTTCTGAAGACTCAGATCATCGCCTACCAAATCACCAAGACTAATCCCGAAAACTGCATTTTTCTTGGTTGATTTCACTTCATTTACAATCGCTCTTTTAAAATAATCCAGCTGCTTTTCGGTGTAAGGTTGCGGATCTCCGAAAACCAAAATATCAAAGTTTTTGCTCTCGTTCTGTTTATGCAATGCAAAATTTAATTCTTTAGGAAGTTCCCCTGTGGGTGCAGATCCTTTATACTTAAAATCGGCAGGCGAACCTTTAGGCTTGTATTGATAGTAATATTGCGGTAAATTATTTTGATTTAAAGCCATCATATATCCGGATGGTTTAATAACAAAAACTGTCTGACCTTCTGTAATTGGTAAGCTATATTTTCCGTTTTTATCGGTTAATACAACCTGAGCTCCGTTTGAAACGGCTACATTTTCTATTCCTTTTTCACGTTTTTCTTTCTGCTGATTTTTATTGATATCTTCAAAAACATATCCTGAAACCGATGCCTGAGAAAATGCCATTGCTGAAACGAGTACTGATGGCAGTAAAAATTTTATGTTCATTTTAATATTGATTATTGATTAATTTGGAATTACTGATTCCACCACATTTTTGTATTGATATTGTCACCACCCATATTTTGAGAAGCTGTTACATAATTGTCATAATTCTGAACTTTTGTAACCGTTGGATAAGGCATTCTCTGAGGCATTTTTGCGTTATTCATCAAACCTCCGTTGTTGGGCAATACAGGAAACCCTGTTCTTCTCTGCTCATACCATTGTTGATGATCTACAAAGAACAATCCTACATATTTCTGAATCATGATTCTCTCTAAAGTTCCATTATACGCTACTTTCGGATTGGCAAAATAGTTTGCAGGCATTGTTGCTCCCCACTGTTCAAGAGTCGCTTTCACGCCACTTTCGTAGAACGTTTGTGCACTTCCCGGAATAATTCCTTTAAAAGCCAACTCCGAAAGAATAAACTGAAGTTCTGCATAAGGCATTACCAAAATTTTCAGCGGTGCTTTTGCTAAATTCTGATTCAGATTTGAAGGCTGATAATCGAATGTAGATCCCAATGCGTATCCGGAAGGAACACCTTTATAACCAATATTTGCATTGGCAGGCGGAAGACTTTTAGCCTGAGTAAAAAACATGCTTAATCTTGGGTCATTATTGTCTACCAAAGTCTGAGTAAAAAAACCTCCTGAAGCCCTATATGCTGTAAAATCCTGCGGTCTTGCAATCGGCGGCATCAATGGTGCGACACCTGAAATATCTAAAGTAGCACCATCTGCATTACTTTGAAAAATCGGGTAAACTGTAGGATTACTAACAATCTCATTGATTCTGGTATGCACATCTACCTCACCATTTTTATTTAAAATCCTTGTCAAAAGTCTTAATGAAAGAGAATTACAGAATTTTTTCCATTTTATAATTCCGGCTGTGCTTGCGTTGGCCTGAAAGAAAAGATCGCCTTCAGTCAACGTTTTTGTGGTATCAAAAAGTGCATTGGCTTCTTTAAGATCATTCAAAAGAGATAAATAGATGTCTTTCTGTTTATCATATTTTGGCTTCATGATATTTTCTTCAAGGCGTAAAGCTTCCGTCATCGGGACATCGCCAAATGCATCGGTAAGATTCGCCATAATCCATGCATTCAGAACTTTAGAAATTGCCAGATAATTATTATTGTTTTCTTTTTTTGCAGCTTCATTCAGTTCTTTTACCTGTTTCAGCCATTTGTAGCTTGTATTCCAATATCCGTTTCCGGTACTTTCAGTTAAATAATAACGGCTTACTGTATTTCCTTCATTAGGAAAATCCAGAGCAACCTGCATGATATCGAATGTAAAATCATCAGCTCTGTTGTATCCGTAAGATCCCATTTCGTACTGAATCGGAACCAGAAAACTTCCTACAGAAGGCTGCTTTATTTTGCTTGTATCTGTATTGATCTCTTCAAAGCTCCTTTCACAAGAATTTATACTAAAAACTGAAAGAGCAATTGCGGTAGATAAAAATATTTTTTTCATGAGGTTGATCTTAGAATTTTAAATTAACTTGAAAACCGACAGTTCTTGCCGATGGAAGTTGACCAATTTCAGCACCTGGAGTGATTGTAGAATCATTAAGCGCAGCAACTTCAGGATCAAACATTGGGAACTTCGTCCACATCCAAAGGTTTTTACCAAAAACTGCCAAAGTAAGTTCGGTAAGTTTTAATGGAGCAATCACATCTTTTGAAAATGAATAGGCGATTCTTGCATCTCTCAATTTAATGAAAGAAGTGTCAAAAGTATTGGTCTCAATATTGGCTCTTCTGTAATAATCACCGTAATATGCTGCTAAACCGACTGCTTTTGTATTCGGGCTGTAAGTTCCGTCAGGATTTAAAACAACACCTTGTCCTACAATCGTTCCGCTTGGGTTATCTCTTCCCATCAAAGTATTCTCAAGTTTACCTTGCTCAGACATTTTGTGATGAGTTTGTGAATAAGCCATTCCGCCATATTGACCATCAAATGAGAAGCTGATTTGCCAGTTTTTAATTTTGAAATCATTTTGAAGACCGGCTCTCCATTTCGGGAATGCATTTCCTACTTTCTCTACTCTATCAGGTCTTGAAGGAAGTCCTGTAGTTGCGTCATAGACAACTTGTCCGTCAGCATTTCTTACCAATTTGAAACCGTAAAGATCTCCCAAAGAACCGCCAACAACTGCGTTGTAATATAGAACTCCCGCTACTGTAGAAATTGTGTAAGAACTTTCTCCTGCAAATTCGTCAGGTAAAGTCATGATTTTATTTCGGTTTAAAGTCCAGTTTGCTGAAATGTTCCAGCTGAAGTTTTGGTTTTTGAAAGGCATTGCATTCATGCTCATTTCAACTCCTCTGTTTCTTACTTTTCCGGCATTAATAATTCTGTTTGAATAACCAGATTCTAATAATGTAGGAATGGTAATAATCTGATTATCGGTATCATTCTGATAAAGCGTTACATTATAACTTAATCTGTTTTTCAACACTGAAAAATCCATCCCAGCTTCAATATTGGTATTATCTTCAGGCTTTAATAATGGATTTGGATATGTTCCTGGCGTTAAAACAGAACCAATAAAATCACTTGGTGTGTAATATTTATCTAACTGATAAGGAAGACCTGCAACCCCAACTTTCGCCCAAGAAGCTCTTAATTTCCAATAATTGAAAGTCGGACTTGATAATTTAAATATATCAGAAAGAATAAAGCTACTGCTCACCGATGGATAAAAGAATGATCTGTACTGTACAGGAAGCGTGCTGCTCCAATCATTTCTTCCGGTAACATCCAAAAACACCAAGTTATCATAATTTGCACTCAACAAACCATATACAGAATTAGTTTGCTGATCATTTGGCTTCGGAACTTTTGTAATTAAAGAAATTGCGTTATTTAAACTATAATCTCCAATTACTTTCAAACCTTCTGCACGGTAATCATTCATTACATATTCGTTGTAACGAACACTTGCTCCTGCATTTGCAGTAATATTAAATTTGTTGAAATCTTTTTTGAATGTGAATAACAAATCATTATTAAATTCATTATTCTTAATGTATTGTTCTCTGTAAAAACCTTTTAAATAATTGGCAGAGCTGTAAGGTCTTTTCGTTGTTCTTTCTTCATCAAGCATTTCAATCCCTGATCTCAACATCAAACTGAAGTTTTTATTAAAATCATACGTTCCTGAAATGTTTCCTGTAATCATTTTCTTTTCAACACCGTTCAACATTTGATAAGCAATCAAATAGGGATTATCAATAAACGAACTGAATGGGTGAATCTGATCAACCTGCTCCTGTCCCGGTTTCCAAATAGGTTTATACCAAGCCAAATCAACATTCGGATTCTGGAAAATCATGAAATAAGAAATCGACTGGTTATTATATCCCGTTGCGGGAAGATTGTCACTTTTTGTATTGGCGTAATTAAATTTTGTTGAAATTTTAAACTTATCTGTTACTTTATGATCCAATGAGAACGCTATATTAAAACGGTCAAACCCTGTATTGGGCATCATCCATTTATTATCAAGATAAGAAAGTGATGTTCTGAAACTTGTTCTATCTGTGCTGCTTTCAACAGAAATATTATTAGAAGAAGTTACACCCGTTTCCCAAAAACCTTTTATGTTATCTTCATACGGTCTCCACAATTGTCTTTCTGCACTTTGTCCTAAAAGATTAGGATCATACTGAAAATAAGATTGCCCGTTAAACTTAGGTCCGAAAGCACTACTCGTTCCACTTGTACTTACCCCATCTGCAGAGGCACCGTAAGAATAGAAGAATTCTCCTGCCGTATTTTTAGCCAAAGTTCCCTGTCCGTATTGATACTGATAATCCGGCCATTTTAAAACCGAATCAAAGCTTAAAGAAGAATTAAAAGAAACCTTAAGTTTCCCATTTTTACTTTTCCCCGATTTTGTGGTAACCATTAGAGCTCCGTTTGCTGCTCTAGAACCGTACAAAGCTGCTGCAGAAGCACCTTTTAGAATAGTTACAGATTCTATATCATCAGGATTGATACTATTCAAACCGTTACCTAAATCGATGGGCAAATCTCCTCCGGTTCCTGCACCATACGCTGCAGTTCCGGTTCCGGTTGTGGAATTACTCAAAGGAACACCATCAACAACAATCAGAGCGTAGTTTCCGTCAAGGTTAAAAGATTTTTCACCTCTTAAAGTTATTCTGGAAGAACTTAAAGGTCCTGCTCCTGCAGTCTGAATTTTCAAACCCGCAACACGACCTTCCAGACCTTGAGCCCAGTTGTTATTCTGAATGTTTTCAAAAACCTCAGCATCTACTTTCTCGGCTACATAACCTAAGGATTTATCTTGTCTTTTGATACCAAGAGCTGTCACTACAACTTCATCAATATTTTTGATCGTATCTTTCTTCACCTGCTGCTGGGCTGCCATATTGACGCTCACCAATCCTAACACAGATAAAAGAAGTAATTTTTGAGTCTCTTTACGCATACACTTTTTTGTTTGCGCAAAATTAAAAAGCTATGACCAGCATAGCTTTAATACGGTTTTAACATATTTTAAACAATTTCTAAACGCCATATTAACTTATGATTAACGATTATGTATAAGCTTTTAGTTAACAGTGCATTAAAAACATGAATAAGTTTTAATACAAAAAGTGGCTTATTTTATCATACCTTTATTGTCTTTTCCTGAGAAAATAAAAAAAATTGTTGATAGGGTTTAGTTGACAGTTGGTAGGTTTAAATTCAATAGCTTTATGCTTGTATGCAATTTTTGTGAATTGAAATTTAAAGATTAAGTGTCGCTCCTACGGAGCTTAAGATTGTTGACGCAATTTTGCTATAAAAGTTTATTCCTACGAAGCAAAGAACTGAGATTATTAATAAAAAAAAATCTGCCTTGAAAGAGACAGATTTTATATAATAGAAAAAATTCAGAATATTACTTATTCTTCAACTGATCCGGAATATTGGTTGTAACAAATTTTACTCCTTGTTTTTTCAATTCATTATATATTTCAACGTCATTTACCGTCCAGGAATTGGTGATTAATCCTAAAGCATTGGCTTCAGAAATCCAGGTCGGATTTTTCTGAAATAATGAATAATGATAATCTAATCCGTCTAAACCTTCTTCTTTAATCTGTTGTGGAGAAAGTTCACCTTTTAAATACTGAACTTTAAAATCTGGAGCAATTTTTTTGATCTGCTTGCAGATATTTAAGCTAAATGAAATGTATTCACATTGAGATTCAAGCTTCATTTCTTTAATCATCTTAACGGTTTTTTCAACCATTTCGTTTTCTAAAGCTTCTGTCTTTGCTGGTTTTATTTCTACGATAAGCTTTAAAGCCTTGTCTTTTTTACCAGATTTCAAATAGTCCTTTAAAGTAGGATATTTTTCACCGTTTGAAAGTTTCAGTTTTGCCAGTTCTTTAAAATCGGTTTCAGAAATTTCCATTTTTCCGTGATGCTCGTCGTGGTTAATGACCAAGACACCGTCTTTAGACATTCTTACATCAAATTCAGATCCGTAAATCTTTAGTTTTTGAGCATTTTGTAATGCTGTAATAGAATTTTCCGTTGTTGGAGGCTGTGTCTGAAAATAACCTCTGTGCGCAATAATTTGGGTTTGTGCATTCATAAAAACTGTCGTTAAAACTGCAAACCCTAAGATAAACTTTTTCATAATATCGATTGATCATTAAAATCTAAAAGCCTTTTTCAGACTTTTAGATAAAATTAGTACTTATTTTTTAGAATGAATATTTTGCTCCAATCTGGATCTGATAAGGATTCCCTGATAAAGGTGCTAATCCGCTGGTATTTTTAGCATATTCAAACTGTTTTGTAACCGGGTCGAATTTGTTTATTCTATACAAAGACATATTTCCGTAAGATTTGTTTACTCCCCATTCTCTGTTAAGTAAATTGGCCAGGTTGAAAACATCAACAGAAAGTTCAAAAGCTCCAATTTTTTCAAACTTAATTTTTTTCGCTACACGTACATCCCAAACTCCGTAGAATCCGTTCTTTCCACCGTTTCTTTCTGCAATTTTGTTGTTGTAATCTGTGATATAATTTTTTAAAGCTTTTCCAACTTCAGGATCATCAATCAGAGACTGCGTCAGTTGAGGGAAAATGTAGGCTAAATCATTAGTATCTACGAAATCTCCATTAATATTCCCTCCTGAAGTTACAGAGAAACGCGTTCCTCCAATTCCTGAATATCTGATTCCTAAAGTAAATCCTGCAATTGTAGGTGAGTTTCCGTATAATACAACTTTGTTTCTGAACTGGTTATCAGAATAGGTCATTCTCAGATCTCTGGGGTCACTTTCTACCAATGTAGATAATGTCGCTGAATTCGCTACGTTTCCGTTGTATGAAGTATTATCTTTGATATCAGACCACGTGTAACTTGCCGTAATTTCTCCGTCCTTCCAGTAACGGTAACTTGTATCAACTACAAAAGAGAATTGATTGACTTTACCATCACTTACCAATTCCAAAACTCTTCCGAACTTTTTATTGATTGTTCCTACTTTCCAGTCTAAAGTTCCATTGGCATTAATTGCTGAAGTTGGAACATAAACACCTCTTCCTCCTTCATTATCAAGAGTGAAGAAAGGATTAGCTTGCATATTTCTGTCATAATAGAAATAGTTGTTTCTACCTAAAGCCATGTAACCTGCAAGTCCTGCTCTGAATCTTTCGTTGAAGAAATGCGTATATGAGATATTTGCTTTGTAAACAATTGGGATCTTTGCATCTTCCCCTGTATAGTTGATCGTAGGAAGTTGATACTGCGACAAGGTAGGAACAGTATTGTAATCGTTTCTGTAGCTATTGAAATCCGGAGTAAGACCAATTTGTGAAGGGTTAACATCAACCGTTGCTAAATGATTACCATCAAACACCAAATTATTGATTACCATATAATTGTTGATGTCTGAAGAGAAAATTCCTGCTCCAAATTTTAAGAAATCTTTATTTCCTTCATTCACATTCCACTCAAACTGAAATCTTGGCTGAATAACAAATGATTTGATCTGATTATCTGTTCGGATTCCCATTTCGTCAAATAATTTCTGATTAAACTGAGCTTTCGGATAACCACCATAATCAAGCCTTAAACCAGCCATAAAATCTAATCCTTTTGCAACTTTCGTCTGGATCTGACCATAAATACCGGCATTCCAAATACTCGATTTTACAGATGGATCTTCTACTAATGGAACTTCTCTGTAGAATCTGTTAGAAATAAGATTATTAAAATTAAATAGGTTATCGCCACCGTTTACCGTAGGATTTTCTCTGAAATGGAATCTTCCGTTAACCTCACTTCCGTACACAGATCTTGCTTTTGTGTACATGAAATCTACTCCAAAAGTATATTTAATTTTATCGGTATTGTAATACAAGTTATCTACAATCTGGATCACATTATTTTTGAAACTTTCCTGAGCAAAACGGTGACCTCCAATCTGGATATTTGTCGCCTTGTTTCCGTCAATATTAGTAATTATATTTTCTACGATCGCTCTCGGAACAGCATGTCCCAGCTGGTCACTTTGATAACTGTCCTGGAAAGTATATAAATGCTGCACTTTCAATTCGTTCGTTATATTAGGCTTTAAATTAGATCTTAAAGTCAACAACAAACTGTTATCCATATTTTTGTCGGTTCCATAAGACTCAAATGCATTAATGGCTGTATTGTCTCCTAATCCGTTCTTATTGAGATCGTAAGTAAAATTGTTTCTTAGTGTCAATAAGTTCTTCTCATTGATCTGCCAATCTAAACGTAAAAATCCGGCATCTGAATTTCTTACTTTATCGAAACTTCCAAATTGTGGAGAATTTCCAACGCCGTATTTTGCTCTAGCAATATCAAGGAATTTATTAAGTGTCGCTGTTGTAGTATTTAATCTCAACTCATCTTCTCGCGATTTGATATCTGCAATCTGCAAAGGTCTAGAATCTAACTGATGATCCCAAGCTGCGAAAAAATGTAGCTTATTTTTAATAATCGGCCCACCCAATGAAAATCCGAACTGAGAAGTAGAAAAATCAACATCTCTCTTGTTTCCACGAATATCATATGGGCTCGAAAGCCAGTTAGTTCTCAAATATTCCCAAGCACTTCCTGAAAATTTATTGGTACCCGATTTTGTAACCGCACTCACCGTTCCACCTCCACTTCTACCCAAAGTAACATCATACTGGTTGGTTGTGATCTTAAATTCTCTTACCGCTTCAATCGATATAGAAAAAGGCGCACCGCTTCGGCTGGTTGTAGATCCTGCAGAAGTTGGGTTTTTCGCTGTCATTCCGTCAATGGTGAAGTTGGTGGAAGAACCTAACTGACCAGATAAGTTTCCGTTTTTACCGCTTAAAGGAGACAAATCTGTAAGACTGGTGAAATTTCTTCCGTTTACGGGTAAAATTCCTATATTCTTTGCTGAAATGGCAGTTGCTGCTCCTAAGTTTCCTATTTTATTTTTAAGATTTCCATTGATTACTACTTCTTCAATCATTTTTTCACCTTCATCCAAATCAAGATTCACAGTCACCTGATCACCAAAATTCACATTATAACCTTCCTTCTTTTCTTCATTTACGATTACCGTATAAGGTCCTCCTAAAGGTATTTCTTTAAAAATATACTCTCCTTTAGAATTAGTTTCTGTTACTGTACGAAAACCTGTAGACTCATTCACGATAGTAACTTTCACCTTTTCCTGAACCTTTTTACCGGTAATTTTCCCCACAATAGAAGCTTGCGTTGTTTGTGCATAGGCAATAGTTCCTACTCCCAAAAACAGAAGTCCCAATAAAATCTTTGCTTTTTTCATATAATAGATTAATTGGGGACAAAGGTATAGTGACTTTGTAAGCCAGCTGTTTAAGGGTGTTTTAACATTTTTTTAATTAAATTGAAATATTATGTTAAATAAGTGTAAACGATAACATTATTCTCTAGACTATCAATTCGTTAGACTAGATTACAAAGTTTTAATTTTCTCAGAATAATTAATAGTGGTATTTTTTTAAACTATTATTTACATTATTTTTGTTGAAAAGATAGAAAACCCATGTCCGAAAACATTCAGCATAAAATAGAGCAACTCCGTAAAGAACTTCATCAGCATAATGAAAATTATTATCTGCTGGATGAACCCAGTATTTCAGATTTTGAGTTTGATTTATTGTTAAAAGAACTTCAGGATCTGGAAGCGCAATATCCGGAATTTCATGATGACAACTCACCCACCATTCGTGTTGGAGGTGGAGTTACAAAAAATTTCCCCACTGTTCAGCATCAGTTTAGAATGTATTCTTTAGATAATTCTTACGACTTTGATGATTTGGAAGACTGGGAAAAGCGTATCATTAAAACGATTGACGAACCTGTGGAATTTGTTGCCGAGCTCAAATATGACGGAGCCTCAATCTCTATTCTTTATGAAAATGGAAAACTATCACAAGCTGTAACTCGTGGTGACGGTTTTCAAGGAGACGAGATTACAGCCAATGTGCGTACAATTTCAGATATTCCGTTGAAGCTAAACGGAAATTTTCCTGAGAGATTTTTTATGCGTGGTGAAATTTATTTAACCAGAAAAAACTTCGACAAGATAAACAAACTGCGGGAAGAAGAAGGTTTAGACCCGTTTATGAATCCAAGGAACACCGCAAGTGGAAGTTTAAAAATGCAGGATAGCGGTGAGGTTAGAAAACGCAGACTTTCATCAGTACTTTATCAATTTGTTTCAGATGAAATTCCTGCTGAAACGCATTGGGAATTGCTTCATCAGGCAAAAAACTGGGGATTCAAAATATCAGATCAGGCAAAACTCTGCAAAAATTTAGATGAAATTAAAGAGTTTATTAATTTCTGGGACACGGAAAGACATAACCTCCCTTTTGAGATTGATGGAATTGTACTGAAAGTAAACTCAATAAAGCAACAAAGACAGCTCGGTTACACCGCAAAATCTCCACGTTGGGCAATGGCTTATAAATTTAAAGCTGAAAAAGTGGAGACCGAATTACAAAGTGTTTCTTATCAAGTCGGAAGAACCGGAGCAATTACTCCTGTTGCCAACTTAAAACCTGTTTTATTAGCCGGAACTATTGTAAAAAGAGCTTCACTGCATAATGAAGACATCATCAAAAAACTTGATTTGCATGAGCACGATTTTGTGTACGTGGAAAAAGGAGGCGAAATTATTCCTAAAATTGTCGGCGTTAACGCTGAAAAAAGAACATCTGAAAGCAAAGAAATTGAATATATCAAAAATTGCCCGGAATGCGGAACTGAGCTTGTAAAAATAGTGGATCAAGCCATTCATTTTTGTCCGAATGATTTACATTGTCCGCCGCAGGTTGTTGGAAGAATGATTCATTATGTTTCAAGGAAAGCCTTGAATATTGATAATCTGGGAAGTGAGACAATTGAGCAGCTTTATAAAGAAAAACTGGTTGAAAATCCTGCCGATTTTTATACCTTAACCAAAGAACAGCTTCTTCCTTTGGAAAGAATGGCTGAAAAATCAGCTCAAAATATTATTACCGGAATTGAAAAATCGAAAGAAATCGCTTTTGAAAAGGTTTTATACGGAATCGGAATTAAACACGTCGGTGAAACCGTTGCTAAGAAATTGGTGAAAAACTTCAACACGATTGAAGATTTAAAAAATGCAACCGCAGAAGAACTGTGTCAGGTAGAAGATATCGGAATGAAAATCGCAATAAGCATCGTTGATTTCTTTAATAATTCTGAAAACATTCTGATGCTTGAAAGATTAAAATCTTACGGCGTTCAGCTTGAAAAGGGAGAAAATACAAATGAAGTTTTATCAAATATTCTGGAAGGAAAAACCTTCTTATTCACCGGAAAGCTCTCTCTTTTCACCAGAGAATCAGCGGAAGAAATGGTAGAAAAACACAACGGAAAAAATATCTCCGCAGTTTCTAAAAACCTAAATTATTTGGTGGTTGGAGAAAAGGCAGGAAGCAAACTGAAGAAAGCCCAGGATATTGGAACGATTACAATTCTTGATGAACAGCAGTTTTTGGATCTGATTGAGAAACATTAGAATTCAAAAATAATATTTAACATTGTAAGCCATTGGAATTTATTTTCAATGGCTTACTTTTACCATTGACAAAAAAGCAACTAATAATTTATGAAAAAAATCTACCTAATCATCTTTTTGGTTATGTTCACTGTGTTTAATGCACAAATTGTGAATATTCCTGATGCAAATTTTAAAGCTAAACTTTTATCTGCAAACACTACTAATGGGATCGCATCCAATGGTGCCAACCAAAATATTGTAATTGATACAAATGGAGATAACGAAATTCAGATTTCAGAAGCATTGAATGTATCAAAACTATTTATTCCTGGTCAAGCTGGTAATATGATTGCTGATCTTACAGGTATTAATCAGTTTACTAATCTTACGTCTTTATCTGCTTTTAATAATGCTTTGACTAATCTCCAAATATCGGGATTATCTAATCTTCAAGTTATACATGTAGCCAATAATAATCTTACAGCTCTTTCTGTTAACAATTTAAACAGTCTACAGAATTTAACCGTCACTAATAATCAACTTACTAATTTCTCAGTTACCAATACCCCAAATCTGCAAACTCTCTCTTGTAGTGGGAATCAATTAATATCAGTTGATATTTCTAATTTTCCAAATCTGATAACCTTAGAATGTAATAATAATTTAATTACAACATTAGCTTTAAATAACAATAATAATTTGGGAAATATTTCTGCTTCAAATAATCAGCTTACAACAATTCCTTTTGGGGAGGCTCCTAATTTGAGTAATCTATATATTAATAACAATCTCTTCACTACAATTGATGTTGGTCAACTCACGCAGCTTGGAAATTTTAATTTTTCTAATAATCCTAATCTCATAAACTTTAATATTAAGAATGGCAAACATAATTACACTCAAAATGCAATACCGATTTTTTCAAATACACCCAATTTAAAATACATCTGTGTTGATGATTTTGAGCTTGGAATAATATATTCACTTGTAAATTATTATAACCAATCTAATGTAGTATTAAACTCATACTGTTCTTTCACTCCCGGAGGAAACTTTCACACAATACAAGGAACTACAAAATATGATACAAGTAACAATGGTTGTGACATCAATGATCCTGCAAAAGCTTTTCAAAAATTCTCAATAACAAATAGCCTTAATTCCGGAAATATGATAGCGAGCGCTTCGGGAAGTTATTCAATTCCGGTAAATACGGGTTCCCACACAATCACTCCGATTCTGGAAAATCCTTCTTACTTTAATATTTCTCCAACGAGCTTTATCGCAAATTCCCCTGCACAAACAAGTCCTTTAACCCAAAATTTCTGCTTAACAGCAAACGGAACGCATAATGATCTTGAAGTTATCATCCTTCCAATAACTGCAGCTTCACCAGGTTTTGATGCAAAGTACAAAATTGTATATAAGAATAAAGGAACAACAACACAATATGGAACTTTAGTGTTTAACTATAATGATAATTTGATGAATTTCCTGAACGCTACACTTGTTCCAAATTCACAGACTGCTGGAGTTATAAACTGGAATTTCACCAATCTTCTTCCATTTGAAACTAAAGAAATAATATTAACTTTTAATTTAAATACTCCTACACAAATTCCTGCTCTAAACGGCGGGGATGTTCTTCATTATACTGCACAAATTAACGGAACGACTGATGAAACTCCTGCGGATAATATGTTTACATTAAATCAAACCATTGTAAACTCTTTTGATCCGAATGACAAAACCTGTTTGCAGGGTGCAACAATCGAATCTGCACAGGTTGGAGACTATGTACATTATTTAATTCGTTTTGAAAATACAGGAACAGCAAATGCTCAAAACATTGTTGTAAAAGATGAAATTGATATATCAAAATACGATGTATCTAGTTTGGTTGCACTTAATGCAAGTCACAATTTTATAACAAGAATTACAGGAAATGTTGTAGAATTTATTTTTGAAAACATTCAACTCCCTTTTGATAATGCTACAAATGATGGATATGTTTCATTTAAGATCAAAACAAAAGCCGATTTAACAGTAGGCGACAGTTTCAGCAATCTGGCAAAAATTTACTTTGATTACAATCATCCGATTGTTACAAACACTTATGTAACTACGGTTCAGAACGTTTTAGGTACTTCAGAGATCAGCAATGATAAAGCTGAACTTACTATTTATCCGAATCCGGTAAAAGAAGTTTTAAATATTCAATCGAAAAACCAAATTGTAAAAGCCGAAATTTATGATACAAATGGAAGGATCTTGATTTCTGCTTCCTTAAAAGGTAATTCTATAAATGTTTCCGAACTTTCGAAAGGTAATTATATTATTAAATTATCCTCAAAAGATAAAACGTCAGTACATAAATTTATTAAGAATTAACTGTAATTCTTAATTCAGTATAAACTCCAAAAGCTTTGCCTTTGGAGTTTATACTTTTTACTGATTATTCTTCAGCCATTCTAAACGTCGCTGATCCGGTAGGTGTTTCACAGAAAAATTCTCGAAAGTAGCTTTAAAGCCGTTTCCATCCGGACTTGCTGCCATAAAACCGACTTTAACAGGCGTATTATCTTGCAAATAAGCATTTCGCATCATCACATATTCTTTATCATCAAACGAATAAAAAATCTCAACGGCATCCAATCTTCTCACTGCTTTTATCCAGACAAAAGGTGGAGTTTTTTCTAGAACAATAACGCTCCAATCGCTTGTTTTATGAGTAACAACCGTGCTTAAATTAAATTTCCCATCAACAAATTCTACTCCCGCTTTAATATAATTCTGTTCATCGATTCTTAACATTAAACCCATCTGATCAAAACGTGTTTTATAATTTCCGGTAATTTTCACTTTCGTCTCAAATTCACCACCGTATGTTGAATAATAAAACGGTGCATCATCTACCGTAAAACCGTAATGTGAAATTCTCCAGTAATCACTTTGAGGCGTAACATTCATTATCAGTTTTTTATTTTTGACTTCCCATTCCTGTGGTTCATTAAACCAAGTCATTTTTTCAAGAGATTGAGCTTTTAAACCTTGAAAAAAAACAAAAACCAAACTTAAACGTATTAAAATCTTCTTCATATATACTTTATTTTTTATTTAAATTAATAATCTGCATCCATACAATTCATTTTCTGATGGTTAATTTTCCCAATAATTCATTGTATTTTTACACTAAATAATAGAGCAAAATTAAAATCTCAGAGTTTTAATATCAATACTGATTAATAACCATTTTGATGAAGAATATTCAATCTGACTTAAACGATCAACTTCTCCGCCAGAACTTCACGTCTTCTGAAGAAAAAGAAAAACGACAATTGGAAGACTGTCAGGAAAAAGCGAAAAATTTTGTCGAACTCGAAAATGGAATTGCCGTTTTAAGTGACTTAAGAAACGACAAAAGTTATATTTATGCCGGAAAATTCGCTGATGAGCTTAATATTTTTAAAGATAAAAATATCCAGGAAATCGAAAGCATCTGGGAAAAAGAACTTTTTGATCAGCTAAATGCTGAAGATGTTTTGCAAAAGCATGTTTTAGAGCTCCAATTTTTTCAGTTTATCAAAACCATTCCTTTTGAGCAACGCAAAGATTATTGTGTAATCAGCAGGTTAAGAATTTCTGAAAAGCAAAATCAGAAATCATTAATTCATAAAATGTTTTATTTTTCTAATTCTGATAATTGCAATACAGAACTCTCACTTTGCCTTTATAATTTCGACTTTTTTCAAACGGATTCATATACAGGAATGATTATCAATACCGCAAACGGAGCAATAATATATCAAGCTGAAGTTGAAAATTCTGCATTTCTTTCCGTACGTGAAAAGGAAATTTTAAAAATGACTCAACAAGGCAAAAAAAGTAAAGAAATTGCAGAAGTTTTGTTCATAAGTATTAATACGGTAAATCGCCATCGCCAAAATATTATTGAAAAAATGCGGGTTTCAAATACCACAGAAGCCTGTGCAATGGCATCACGATTAAAATGGATCTAAAATATATATATTTTATTGTAACTTTATTTCACTAAAATTATACAATGGATTTTCTAAGAGACCACTCCATTCAAAACGAATTGCTTTTGATTTTTATTTCCGTATTCCTCGGTCTTTGCATAGGCGCTGAGCGAGAATACAGAAATAAATCTGCAGGATTGAGAACTTTTATATTGGTTTGTTTCGGATCTTGTCTTTTCACAATTCTTTCCGTTAAAATCGGAATTAAAGATCCTGATCGTTTGGCCGCAAACATTATTACCGGGATTGGGTTTTTAGGCGCAGGAGTTATTTTTAAAGGCGACAATAAAATCGACGGTATCACCACTGCCACAACGATTTGGGCGACTGCATCTATCGGTATGGCTGTCGGTTCAGGATACGTTTATCTGTCGTTGTTGGGCACTTTACTGGTTTTGCTTATTTTAAGTTCACTCACCTATTTTCAAAACTACATTGATCATAATCATAAGATCCGTGAATATAAAATTGTCGTCTCGAACAAGGAAAATCTTGCTTATTGCCGGGAATTATTTACAATTCACAATTTAAAATTCATTGTAGTCAAACAGCAGTTTTCAAAAGAATCATCCAGCACAACCTGGCTTCTTACCGGGAAAAACAGCCGTCACGAAGATCTTATACAGCAGATGATGCATGATTCTAAGATTGATTCTTTTCAATTTTAAAATTGGTTTTTACATTAAAATTTAAATTTTTCCGATCACCTTCAATTCAAATCTATTTTAACTGTTTTTTATTATTTAACAGTAAATAATTTAACTTCATTAAGGATTAGGTTTAAGAAATTAAACAGTATTTTTACATTACAAAACCTAATATCCATAAGGATTTCATGGAAAAACTGCTGAACATTTACACGAGTATAGAAGGTCTATCTGAGGAAGAAGCTTTGTATCACGTCAACAAATTTGAGAAGATCGTTTTTGCAAAAAAGACAATGATTTTGAAAGAAGGAACGGTAGAAGATTATCTGTATTTTATCGACAAAGGAATTATTCGTTTTTTTGTGAATAAGGTGCATCCAACCGAGCCGTCAAAAGAAGTTACATTTTCTTTTATTGCAGAAAATATGTTCTGCAGCGCTTATGATTCATTTATTACCAGAAATCCTTGTGCGTATAATGTGGAAACAGTACAGGAAACAGTTGTATACAGAATTCACTTTGATGATATTCAGGAGCTTTATGAAAGAAGTAAAGTCGGAAATTATTTAGGGAGAATCTCTGCCGAGAGTCTGTATGTGCGAAAAACCCAGCGCGAAATATCATTACTTACACACAGCGCAGAAGAGCGTTACAAGAATTTGGCGAAGGCATATCCGCATTTTATCAGGGAAATTCCTTTGAAGCACATTGCATCTTACATCGGGATCACTCCACAAGCATTAAGCCGTATCAGAAAACAGAATTTATGAACATAGGTTCATTTTTTTTCTCAAAAATAATCAGTTATTTTGCAGCTAGCAAGAAAACACAAGTGATGAAATTTTCTTTCTCAGAAACAATACAATAAAAAGTATATCACAGTGTAAAAAGATCTTTTGAAATTTATTTCATAGAGTTCGTCAGCTGAAAAAAAATATATCCCGAAAACCCTTCCTAAATTTTAATTTTAGGAAGGGTTTTTCTTTTCTTAAAAAAATTAAAATGTGTATTTTAGACAAAATTTTTAAATAATGATAAAACGTAATATTCTTATTGCTTCTGCTTTCTTCAGTTTCTCTTGGGGAATTGCTCAGCAATACGGCGGAATGTGGATTCCTACGGAGCTCAATGAAAAGGAAATGAAAGATCTTGGGATGAAAATTTCTGCTAAAGATATTTTTAATACACAGAAACCAAGTATCAAAGATGCTGTGGTACAGTTCAACGGTGGCTGTACAGCCGAAATCATCTCACCAAAAGGATTATTACTTACCAATCATCACTGTGGTTACGGACAGATTCAGGCGCATTCTACAGTGCAGAATGATCTTCTTTCAAACGGATTCTGGGCAAAAAACATGTCTACAGAACTTCCAAATCCGGGTGTAACCGTTGATTTCATTGTTGATATTAAAGATGTTTCTGCTCAGATTTTAGAAGATACCGAGAACCTTCAGGAGCCGGAATTAGCAAAACAAATCGCCAAAAATATCGAGATTTATAAAAATTCTCAGAAAATAGAGAATTATCAGTCAATTTCTGTAAAACCAATGTACTACGGAAATAAGTTTTATGCTTATGTAATCGAAACATATAAAGATGTACGTTTGGTGGGTGCACCGCCTCAGAGCATCGGAAAATTCGGAAGTGATACAGATAACTGGGTTTGGCCGAGACATACAGGAGACTTCTCAATGTTCAGAATCTATGCTGATAAAAACAACAAGCCTGCAGAATATTCTAAAGACAACATTCCTTATGTTCCGAAACATTACCTTCCTGTTTCAATAAAAGATAAGGCAGAGAATGACTTCACGTTTGTATTCGGATTTCCAGGAAGAACGACAGAATATCTTCCGGCAATTGCAGTAGAAAAAATCATGAAAGAGATTGATCCTGCAAGAATTGCAGTGCGAGATGTCGCTTTGAAAACATTAGACGAAAAAATGCGTGCTGATGATGCCACAAGAATTAAATATGCTTCTAAATTCGCATCTGTAGCCAACTATTGGAAAAAATGGATCGGTGAAGTAGAAGGTCTGAAAAAGTCTAATGCTGTACAGAAAAAAGTAATGTATGAAGGTTCTTTAGTTGCTAAAAATCATGAAGTAAAAGCAACTTTAGACCAATTGAATAAACTGTATAACGATCAGGCACCTTATGCCTTAAACAATGCGTATTACAGCGAAGTTGTACGAAATGCAGAAACTTTTGCGTTGGCAAATATGTATTCCAATTATATTACTTCTGTAGAAGCCGGAAGAATGGATGAAAAAGGAATTACTGCTTTTAAAAACAAACTGACTTCTTTCTATAAAGATTACAGCGCTGAACTGGATGCTAAAGTTACCGCTAAACTTTTAGCATTATATGCCAACAAAACCGATGCTCAGTTTTTGCCAGCCGGTTTTGATAAATATAAAAATGAAGCTCAGAATATTGCAAATTTTGAAGAATTATCAAAAAATTCTGTTATTACAGGAAGAAGCCAGGTGAATGGTGCTGCTCTTAACGGAGATATAGAAAAAGCTTTTTCAAATCAGGATAAACTGATTAAAACTATTAAAAAAGATCCGGTTTATCAGTTATTTATGAGCATTAAAGATACTTATATGAAAACTGCCGATCCGCAATTTACCAGTTTACAGACTAAGATCGATGCTTTGCAAAAGACTTATATGGCACAGCAGATGGCTACCGATAAAGACAGAAAATTTTTCCCGGATGCCAATTCTACGCTTCGTGTAACGTACGGAAAAGTAAAAGGATCTACTCCAAAAGATGCGGTAACTTATGATTACCAAACGCATTTAGCCGGAGTTATGGAGAAATATGTTCCCGGAGATTATGAATTTGATGTTCCGCAAAAGCTGATCGATCTTTACAACAAAAAAGATTACGGAAATTACAAAGATAAAAGTGGAGATGTTCCTGTAGGATTTACAGCAACCAATCACACAACTGGCGGAAATTCCGGAAGTCCTGCTTTGGATGCACATGGAAATCTTGTTGGTTTGAACTTTGACAGACAGTGGGAAGGAACGATGAGTGACATCAATTACGATCCCCGTTTCAGCAGAAACATTATGGTAGATACCAAATACATCCTTTTCATCATTGATAAATTTGCCGATTCGAAATGGCTAATTGATGAGATGAAAATTGTAAAATAATGTAAAGTAAAAAGTAAACGGCGAAATCTTTGATTTCGCCGCCTACTTTTTTTTAATATCCGAAAATATCTTCCCGACTTACTTCTTCGAAACTTCCCATTTCGTTCACCGCATCCATATTCAGATTTTCTTTTTTTCCAATGATGGCTGTGTTAAATTGTATTGGTTTTATCTCGGTCTGATAAAATTCTTTCAGATCACTAAATTTCAGATTTTCAATTTGATGATAAATATCTTTTCTGAAATCATAATTAATTCCCAGTTTCTTCAATCTTAAAGTATTAAAGAAAATATTGGTTCTGGTAATTCTGGCAGAAGCGATCTGTTTTAAGGCAGAATTTTTTGCATTTTCAAACTGAACCGGAACTTCAGGTAGTTTATTCATCAAATCGCTCATTGTATCCACCGCAATCTGTAATTTGTCTGGTTGAGTTCCGATGTATGTTGTGATATAATCCGGATGATTCAGTTGTGAATTTGGCGAATAAGAAACATACGCCGAATAGGCCAAACTCTTACTTTCACGAATTTCCTGGAAGACAATTGATGATAATCCGCGACCGAAATATTCATTAAAAACATTTATTTTCCCAAAGTTTTCAGGATTTACATTCTGGCTTCTTCCAATTTTGCTCATTTCCATCTGCACCATATCATAATCGGTGAAATATACTCTTCCTGTTGTTTCCTGTTCGGGATATTTTTTAGGTTCAGGAATCGTAAAAACTTCATTCACCATATAATTTGGAATATAATTCTTAAAGCTTTCAAAATCTTTTCCATAGAAGAAAATCTGGTAAGGAAAACCAAACAGCTTTTTCATTCGATCTGTAAATTCTTCCACTTTTGCCTGCTCAAGTTCTTCTTTCGAAATTATATCCAAAAATCTTGAATTTTTCCCAAGCTTCGTATAATTCGTTAAAGCCGTCATGATACGGTTTTTGTCTTTTTTCAAAGCTTCACGGTTTTCCAGAATGGTTTCTACAAACTGATTATAAATTTCCTGGTCTGGCTTTACATCATGCATCCAATGCTGCAATAACGAAATACCTTCTTCAAGATTAGATTCCAATCCGCTTAAAGAAATTGTAAGCTGATCTGCACTGGTTTTAAAATCATTACTAACCCCGATTTTAAAGAATTCTTTCTTTAAATCTTCAGACGAAAATCTTTCTGTTCCGAGATACTGCAAAATCTGTGTAGAAATCCCCAGATCTCTATCGTGGTCACTACCAAAAGGAAAGATAAAATATACCTGAGCAATTTCGTTGTATTTATTTTCAACGAAACTTACTTTTTTATTTTGAACGGTTTCAGTTTTAATTTCTTTTTGATAATCAATAAATTCAGGCTTTACATCTTCTGTTTGATCGGCCAAAATTTCCTGTAAAAATTCTGATTTTGCTTCGCGATTGATTTTAATCGGTGTAATTCCCGGATTATCAACTCTTAAAAGCTGATCATTAACTCCTTTTTCTTTATTGATAACCACATAATTATCTTTAAAAAACGTATTCGCAAAATCAATAATATCTTGTTTGGTAAAAGAAGCATATTCATCCATTTCGCCAAGCTCTTCCTGCCAGGTTTTGCCTTTAATGTACGTATCGTAGAGATTTGTGGCAAGGCCATCTGCGGTCTCAAGACCTTTTAATCTTTGCAGTTTAAAATCATTGATGATTGCAGGAAGCATCCAATCGGGGAAATCTCCTTTTTTCAGTAACTCAATTTGTTCCAGCATCATTTCTTTTGCTTCAGATAAAATCTGATTTTCTTTTGGAACAGCGACTATTGAAAAATAACCATAATGTTTTAGGCCTAAAGAATACGCTTGGGCAAACAGCATTTTTTGGGTCTGATTGATATTTAGATCCAATATTCCCGCTTCTCCCCTGTTACTCATAATATTAGCCGTAATATCAGCAAGCATCGCTTCTCTGCTTCCGTAGCTGTCGGTTCTCCAGGCTATCTGAAGTCTTGGTGTTGTCGGGCTTTTTACAGTTCTTTCAACAATCCCTGTAAGTGGTTTTTCTATGATTAAATCTTTCTTCGGTAATTCTCTGTATGGGATTTTACCAAAATATTTATCAACCAGCATAACTGTTTCTTCAAAATCTAAATCACCAACTAAAACGATTGCATAATTATTGGGAACATAATATTCATCAAAATATTTGTGAATTGCCTTCATGGAAGGGTTTTTCAAATGTTCAGGATCTCCTAAAGTCGTTTGCTGACCATTGGGATGCGTAGGAAAAAGAGCATCCATCAATTCATAATTTACCAAACGAGAATCATTATCCTGTGCACGGTTGAATTCTTCATAAACAGACTCCAGCTCGGTATGGAAAAGACGCAAAACGATTTCCGAGAAGCGTTCTTTCTCTACTTTCAGCCATTTTTTGAGCTCGTTGCTGGGGATATTATTTTTGTAAACGGTCTCGTCAAACCAGGTATGTGCATTGGTTCCGGTAGCACCTAACGAAGAAATCGCCTTGTCATATTCATTGGCAATAGCGTATTGGCTTGCTTCCTGAGAAATCTCGTCAATTTTCTGATAAATTTCTTTTTTCCTTTCCGGGTTTTGTTCAGTTTTATGCTCTTCGTATAAGTCTGAAATTTTTTCTATTAAAACTTTTTCTTTTTCCCAGTTGTGGGTTCCTATTCTTGATGTACCTTTAAACATCATGTGTTCTAAATAATGCGCTAAACCGGTATTATCGGAAGGATCGTTGTTGCTCCCCGTTCTTACCGGAATATAAGTCTGAATTCTTGGAGCATCGAAATTCTGGGCAAGAAAAACCTTCAAACCATTTTTCAGGGTATAAATTCTTACTTTGTTTTCGTCGTTGGTAATGGTAATATAATCGTAGTTGTTTTTATCGGTATAATGTGTTTCTCTATACGTTTTGTCTATCATATTCTCTTTTTACGGTTCTAAAATTTTAGAACATCATACAAATTTACGGATTCAAAAAATAAGACCTGCTACTATTATTTTATATTAAATCTATTGCAACGATTTATTTTTAATTTCATTAAATTGAAATAGTAAAAAGGTTTATTTATTTAATTTAATTCTTTATATTTAGTCGTAATTAAACCTGAAAACTATTCTTAAATCATGAAAAATGTTTGATTCTATTTTATCCTATTTTTTTTCCAGCAATCATCTTATCGTTGATGATTTCTGTCATTTATTTCTTTTTTGAAAAGAGAAAAATTATTAAAAATTATTCCGTATCAAACTCAAAATACTTAAAAAACATCCGCGGACTTATTATTTCAGATGGCGGATATTTGAAAAAAAAGATTCAACTCTGTAGTTTCGATTTACTAATCAATGACAATACAATTTTTATTTTTCCTAAAAGCTTTTATATTATTCCAATGCGAAAAATAAATTTAATTTTTTCAAATTCTGATAAAAAGCTTACCCGATCTACAATATTACTGAGAGAAATGAAGATAAGTAATCAAAGTGTTGACTTAATATCTTATCCCAACTATTTACAATCAAAAGGGCGTATCATTCGTTTACAAAATCTTACAACTGAGCAGATTTCATTTTTTGAGGAAATCAAAAAAAATAAAAATTATTAGATTTACATAAAACTAATTGCAAATAATATGTCTGCAACCTTCTTTACAGCACCGCAAGATTTCAGAAACTGGCTCAAGAAAAACCATAAAACCGAACAAGAATTATTGGTGGGTTTTTATAAAGTACGAACCAAAAAACCATCAATAACATGGTCTGAATCTGTAGATCAGGCTTTATGTTTTGGCTGGATTGACGGCGTGAGAAGATCGATTGATGAAGAAAGTTACAGCATCCGTTTTACGCCAAGAAAGCCGACAAGTATTTGGAGCGTTGTGAATATTAAAAAAATCGAAGAACTTACCAAAGCAGGATTGATGCAGGAAGCAGGTTTAGAAGCGTTCAAACTTAGGAAGGAAGAAAAATCCGGTATTTATTCTCACGAAAAAGAGCCTGCAAAACTTACATCAGATTACGAAAAACAGTTTAAAGCAAATAAAGAAGCCTGGGAATTTTTTGAAAAACAAGCTCCATCTTATAAAAAGGTGAGGATACATTGGATTATGAGTGCAAAACAGGAGAAAACACAGATTTCACGATTAGAAAAAACTATTTCGGAAAGTGAAAAGGGAAAAAGAATTTCTTAAAATCTTCAGTTCAAGATAAAAAGATAATGTTTGAATTTTACCGCAAAAGCTACAAAAGAAATCATTAAAAAAAAGAAATTTCAAAAGGACGTAAAGGTAATAACCTTTTTTCATTATTATTTTTGCTTGCTTTTGAATAGCTTATACCTACTGAAATCTTTTGTAACTTTTGCGGTTTAAAAATTATCACACAATAAACAAATTTTATTATTTTTGAAATCCAAGTCAAAATAATATGAAGAAAATTGTTGCATTTTCAATCTTAATATATTGTATTTCCTGCAGTCCAGGTCCGGAAAAGAATAAAGATAAAAAGGCCGAACGAAAAAAAGAGATTCAGCGAATTGCCGTAAAAAAAGATTCTTTAAAACGGGACACCATCGAATTTGTTTCCTATAATGACGATTTTGATTATTCACAACTCAACGGTACAAAAGGGAAGGAAGAACTTAGCTATATAAATGACCAAAATAACGACCGCAGTTTTCTTAGAGGTGATCTGATCGCCATTGAATATAAAAATGATTCGATCTACATTGCCGGAGATGGAGAAACGCCTCAAAATGCAGAATGGATTGTTTCTGCAAAAAAAATCAAAGACGGAAAAGTTTCAAAATTCAGAAGAGAATATAATATGCCAATTAAGTATCATTACTCAAAAGAAAATGAACTTTCCAGCAGTTATTTAGATCATTTATACAAGCTTGCAGAATATTATATCGCCAATTCAAAGAAAGATTTGATAAAAATTTCTCTCAAAAATAAAGAGCAGCTCGGATATTCTGTTGAAAAGCAAAAGAAGAATGAGAAAGATTATTATGTTTTGGGAATTTATACAGAATTTGAGCATCGAGTAAGTCCTTTTCAATGGCTTTATATCGATCCTGAAACCGATATAATCTACGAATATGATCTGCCAAATGACAAACTGATCGAGTTCCCTTAGTTTTAAACCTAAAAAATCTGAAGAAAATGCCACAAAAAAAACAATTATCTGAAAAAGAAACCATAGAACTTCTTGATATTCTGCAACAGCGTTTTGAGAAAAATAAAAGCCGTCATGAAAATCTGGACTGGTCAAAAGTTGAAGAGAAATTAAATTTAAATCCATCAAAATTATGGTCGCTACACCAAATGGAAATTTCCGGCGGAGAACCCGACATTGTCGATTACGATGAAAAAACTGATGAATATATTTTCTTCGATTGTTCAGCAGAAAGTCCAAAAGGAAGAAGAAGTTTTTGCTATGACCGCGAAGCTTTAGATTCCAGAAAAGAACATAAGCCGCAAAATGATGTAATGACTACGGCCAAAGAAATGGGTGTAGAAATTCTTTCCGAAGAACAATATCGTTATTTACAAAGTGTAGGAAAATTTGATTTGAAAACTTCAAGCTGGATTAAAACTCGGAAAGAAATCAGAGAATTGGGTGGCGCTTTATTCTGTGACCGCCGCTACAATACCGTTTTTGTGTATCACAACGGAGCCGATTCTTATTATGCGGCAAGAGCTTTCAGAGGGGTTTTGAAGGTTTGATATACTTATTAATATTCGTCAATTCGATTTCTATGACATTTGCAAGTTGTTTTCATACACAGAATTGTTTTTAATTAAAGCATAAACTCTGTGTATGATTTTATTTCTAATCGCATTTAATACAGACATCTTATTCTTTCCTTCAAGAACCTTTCTTTGAAAATATAAAGCGAGGTCATTTTTTAATCTTATGGAACTCAGGGCAGCTAAGTGTAAAATCTTTTTTAATTCTTTGTCTGCCATTGTAGAGACTCGAGGTTTGTAATAAATTGATGAACCCGATCGATGATCAAACGGAACTACACCTGAATAACAAGCCATCTTTCGTGCCGATAGAATTTCTGTAAAACCATTCGTTTTCACAATCAACATAGTAGCCAATACTTTTCCAACACCCGGAACAGTCTGTATTCTTGCGTATTTGTCTTTTAATTCTATATCAGACTCAATAATTTCTACCATCTTTTTCTCGATTGTTTTAATCTGTTTATCTAAGAGTAAAATCAATTGCTTGTTGAGTTTAATAATTTCCTTATCTGTATGATTTTTAAGAAAGCTTAAATCTTTCATCTGCCTCAATAAACCGGATTTTATTTTCACTCTATGCCTGCGTTCAGAATTGAGTAAACTTATCTTTTGAATTTCACTAGATTTTGCAATCCAAGGCTGTAGGTCCATATAGTTTTTCTCCAAAAAAATACCTATTCTCTGACTGTCGAGTTTATCGTTTTTACCTCTTAGAAGACCAATACTTTTCTTTAAATGAAGTGGATTGATAACAAAAACCAATAAATTTAAATTACTTAAAACTTCATAACGTTCAAAATTATATCTTCCGGTATTCTCCATTCCTACAACAGTATTTGCATCATTGGAGAAACTTTTAAAGAACTTTTTGATGGCTTTTGAGCAGTTCTCAATTTGGTAATGTTGTGTTTTCGAACAACTATTAACGAAAACATCCAGCGTTAGCTTACTGATATCAATTCCAATAAAAACTTTTTCCATAAACTTGTTTTGATTAATTTAAAAGAGAAACTTATCATCTTCTCAACTCCTTAATAATGGGCTTGTATCCCGAATTTCTATCCGAGTTTTTGATAAGAAAGTGTTTAAGTCTTAATCGAACTATGAGTTTTACTCGGAGTGTATCTTAGTTTACTTAAACACTTTTCTCTTCTTACATAAATATATTATTTTTCCTAGTATAAATCTAAAGGAGTGAAATTCTGCAAGAATTTTGTATCGAGAACTAAATTGATAAATAACTTCTCGATACGCTGCGCTACTCGAAGTGACGGAAAAAACAATTACAAAACTTATCTAAATTTTTGAATCCAAAAACTATATTCTTACCTTTGAGCTTTGAATAAATACTATGGACAGACAGATTTTAGATTTTTGGGTAGGAAATTTCAGAACGGAAGAAGATTTTTTCCAGTTTGTAGAGGAAGATGAGAATTACTACATCGAAGAAGAATCTGACGACACTTATATTTCAAAATTTGCAGAGTCACAAGACACCGTTTGGTTTGATCAGGATTTGATGGAATATGGTTTTGAACAAAGCATTCAGCATTTTTCTGAATATTCTTTTGCCGAACAATGGCTTCCGGTTTTATACAACAGAATCAACGAAATGAATCTTAAGTTTGATATCAACTCTCTGGTTTTTGTAAGCCAAGGACAGATTCCGCAACCAAAGTCTGTGGAAAATGATGAGTTTTCTTTAGTTTATTTAGGGGGAATTGAGTTTGAATATTAAAAAATGATAGTATCAAATGATACTATCATTTATACAAACTTTATACAATATTCTCCTTGAATAAAAATTCAACTGTTCTAGCACTAGTAAAACTTGCAAACTTTTTAAAACTGTCACCTTTATTCTCAGTTTTATCCATTACTGCTTTAATTATCAAAACTTTTGTTTTTCCATCGTTAGCCAATTCTGTTGCTCTAACAACACCATAACTTTCCATTTCAACACCATATGCCTTTCTATCTAATGAGGAAATATTTTCCAGAAAATAGCCTTCTTTACTAATTACATGTCTAACACACGCAATAGGCTCAAAATAAATATCTACCGTTTTATTTTCAGAATGTGAATCTCTAATATAATCTACAATTTTTTGTTTATTTGCTTTAATTTTATTAATCAGGTTGTGAGTTATATTTGAAGATTCTATTTCAGAATTAAAATTACCCTCTTCAATCTTTCCTTTGTCTATTGTAAAAACTTTATTTGCAACTATTACATCACCAAAATTAGTTTTGTTTGGATTGCCTCCTAGAACACCAGGCATGATTATTAGTTTAACCTTATACTTTGAAATTATTTCAGCTGTCAATATTGCTGAATCAACAAACCCACTAAAATTTTGAGAAGCAAACAATATTTTTTTTGATGGATTTTTATTAAAGTAACCTTTTCTAAGAAGATATTTTTCATTTTCGATTTCATCTTCAATTGTTGCAACATCAAGTATTTTATTCATTTCATCATCTTCTAAAGCAGTAAGGATAGCATAATCATATTCCTCGATTTCTATTATAGCATTTGATTTAGTATTTTGTTGATTCTCATCTACCATTATTAACGCATTTTTTAATCTTAATCTTTTAATAGTTTCCTTTGTTACAGGTCCAAAATCTAAGCTTTGAAATAATTTTGACAAATCTTCCTTCGCTTCATTAAATTCAATATAACCAATTATTGTATAAACTATAAATTTATTTATTTGCTTGCCTACATATTCATGTCCGTCTTTTCCCAACCAGTATGCAAGCAGAAAGTTTAAACAATTTACGTACGTTCTATTATATTCTTGAGTCCCAAAAATATTAGTATAGCTAATATGCTTCTCCCAAAAATCATCATCTGAATTCTCTAAGAGTAAATTCTCAAATTCTTTTGATTGTAGGTATTCTGTAAAATTTGCTAATCTATTCAAGTTAGCGAGCACTCGTTTTAAATCGCTATGTAATTCCTCCATATTTTAATGCGCTTCCAGCCAATTATTCCCTACTCCAACCTCAACCAACAAAGGAACCTGTGTTTCTATAGCATTTTCCATTTCTGTTTTAATGATATTTGTAGCCACTTCTACCTCATCGATCGGAGATTCGAAAACCAATTCGTCATGTACCTGAAGAAGCATTTTTGTGTGTAGTTTCTCCTTTTCTAATTCTTTTTGAATTTTAATCATTGCCACTTTCACAACATCAGCCGCACTTCCCTGAATAGGAGCATTAACAGCATTTCTTTCGGCATGAGCACGTACCACAAAATTTCCCGAATTGATATCTTTCAAGTGACGTTTTCTTCCTAAAATCGTTTCTACATAACCGATATCACGAGCTCTTTTCACTTGCTCTGCCATGTATTCTTTCAATTTTGGATAGGTTTCGTAATACGCCTCTATCATTTGCTTAGCTTCTGATCTTGATAATCCTGTTTGTTCTGCTAACGCAAAAGCTCCCTGACCGTATAAAATTCCAAAGTTGACCGTTTTTGCCTGTCCTCTCTGGGTTTTTGAAACTTCTTCTAATGGAATATTAAATAATTTTGCCGCCGTAGAAGCGTGAATATCTTCACCGTCCTGAAACGCTTTGATCATATTGTCTTCACCGGAAATTTCCGCAATCAGACGCAATTCTATCTGCGAATAATCGGCAGAAATGATCTTCTTACCTTCTCCAGAAACAAACGCTCCACGGATTTGCTGACCTCTCAACGTACGAATCGGAATATTCTGCAAATTAGGATTTACACTCGCCAAACGACCTGTCGCAGCCGTAGTTTGTGAGAAATTGGTATGCACACGATTATCGTCTTTATCAATCTGCGACGGCAATGCATCCACATAAGTCGATTTCAGTTTCTGATACGTTCTGTATTCTAAAATATGCTGAATAATCTCGTGTTTCGAAGATAATTTCTGTAAAACATCTTCTGAAGTTGCGTATTGTCCGGTTTTTGTTTTCTTGGCTTTTGGGTCGAGCTGCATTTTTTCAAATAGAACTTCTCCCAATTGCTTCGGTGAATTCATATTAAATTCTTCACCCGAAATTTCAAATATTTTAGATTCTAATTGTCTTAAATCATTCTCAAGATCAATACTTTCCTGAGCCAGCCATTTTTCATCTAAAGAGATTCCGGCCAATTCCATTTTAGCCAAAACTTCCATCAAAGGCATTTCGATATTGAAGAAAAGATCTTCTAAATTTTCTTTCTTTAATTGTGGTGCAAATAATTCATACAACTGGAAAGTAATATCTGCATCTTCTGCTGCGTAATCGGTCTGCGTTCGCAAATCTGCATCTCTGAAATTGCCCTGATTTTTTCCTTTTTTCCCAATAATGGTTTCTATGGAAACAGGTTTATAATTTAAATAAACTTCTGAAAGATAATCCATCCCATGTCTTCCGTCAGGATTTAGAAGGTAATGCGCAATCATGGTATCAAACATTGCTCCTTTTACCGTCATATTATATTGTTGCAAGACCTTATAATCAAATTTTAGATTATGAGCGATCTTTACTATATCTTCCTTTTCAAAGAAAGGTCTGAAAATTTCTAACGTCTGCAACACCTCACCCTGATCTTCAGAAAGCGGAATATAATACGCTAAACCTTTCTTGTAAGAAAAGCTCATTCCTACCAATTCGGCTTCCAGTTCATTTAACGATGTGGTTTCTGTATCGAAGCAAACAGCTTTTTGCTGCAATAGATTTTGAACTAATATTTTCTGCGCTTTCGGATTATTTACAAACTGATATAAATGATCGTTTTCTGTAATCGTAGATTTTGTAGAAGTTGCCTGATCAAGCTCTTCATAAGTTGCGAAAAGATCGAGCTGGCCAACATTTTTAGCCACTTTTTGCTGTGGAGTTTCTGTAACCTGCGTTTCAACTTCTGTCACCGTTATACCATCCTGAGAAATAACGGTAGTTTTTACCGTAACCGTTTCTGTAGGCGCAAAAGCACGATACAGATTTTCGTATAATCTTCTGAATTCTATCTCGTCAAAAACTTCTTTTACCTTTTCAAAATCGGGAGTTTCAAGGTCATACTGTTCCTGATGAAATTCTACAGGAGCATCACAAATAATGGTTGCTAATTTTTTAGATAAAATTCCACGCTCGGCAGAAGCTTCCACTTTTTCTTTCAGCTTACCTTTCAGCTTATCGGTATTGGCTAAGAGATTTTCTATGCTTCCGAATTCTTTCAGAAATTTCATCGCTGTTTTTTCTCCAACGCCATCCAATCCCGGGATATTGTCTACTGCATCACCCATCATTGCCAGGTAATCGATCACCTGTTTTGGGTCATCAATTTCATATTTAGCTTTAACTTCTTCTACTCCCAAAATCTCAATATCACCTCCTTTCAGACCTGGTTTATATATTTTAATTTTATCGGTCACCAACTGTGCAAAATCTTTGTCGGGAGTCACCATAAAAGTAGTGTACCCTTCTTTTTCAGCCTTGCAAGCAATGGTTCCTATAATATCATCGGCTTCGTATCCCTCTACTCCTAAATGAGGAATGTGCATTGCATTTAAAATCCTGTGAAGATATGGAATCGCAATTTTTATAGCTTCGGGAGTTTCGCTTCGGTTGGCTTTATATTCGGTATAATCAACCGTTCTTATACTTGCCTGCCCGACGTCAAAAACAACAGCCAAATGGGTAGGTCTTTCCCTTCTGATCAGTTCAATCAAAGAATTGGTAAAGCCAAAAATTGCAGATGTGTCAATTCCTGTACTGGTAATTCTCGGACTTCTGATCAATGCATAATATCCTCTGAAAATCATCGCATAAGCATCGATGAGAAATAGCCTTTTATCTTGTGTTGCCTCCATATTTTGAATAATGAACAAATATATGAAATCGGGATGAGTGGTCAAAGATAAAGAGCTGGGATGAGATGAATACTTGTAATTATTTCGTTTCTCAGTTTATAAGAATTTTGTATCGAGAATTATAGTTTTTTTCATTAAGAGTAGAAATAAAATTGTTTCGTGTGTGGATATTATTTATTTTTAGAGAAAATATACTTTGGCTTGACATATCGTGTGAAGCCAAAGTTTGTATGACATTTTTGACAACACTTAAATGGAAAATCAGGTTAGAAATATTACCTCTTGTGACGAATGTAATAGCGACTATTATACAGACATTTCGCAAATGGAAAACCTTTGTCCAGAGTGTTCATATATTTTGTACGGCTGCCAAAATTGCAATCACCACTTTGAAAATGGACGATGCCGGAAATGCTTTTGGAACGGCAGTGTGTCGGACTATATACAGAATCTAAAAGACAAGAACTTAAATAAAAGCAAAAAAAATACTTTCAATTATTGACTTCTTTCAGGCTAAATATGGAACGACTAATATTTTAATAATTGACCATTGGGATAGTCATAAAGAAGCAATTGGATTGACTGACAAAAGCAAACAGTTTTTAGCCTACATTTCAACGATTAGCGACAGAGAAAATGATTATTATTTGGCTTTAGAGAATCCGTCGGGGGACAATGAACTACCATACTCACCAATAGAATTTTACAATTTAAGTTTGATAGAACTTGAAGATAAATTGATAAAGCATTGATTAAACAGAACGTACAAGACGGGTTTTGCGTCAGGCGGACTTTGAGCAGCAGTTTTTCAAGTAAGCTTTAATAATAAATTGGCTTTTGTGCAAAAAATTTCACCCGAACGCAAAGTCCAAAACCGTTGTAAAACAGCATTACCTAACACAGAAAACTATTTAGAATGAATAATCATTTATCCAAGCTAGATTTTTTTTTAAAAGAACATAAAAATCCAATTATAAAAAAGAAAACATTTATTTTTTTCAGAATTCCAATCGAACTGACGAATGTTCAATTTAATTCTAAGGTGTAGAAAATACATTTTTAGCAGACATGCTTTCGAAAAAAATTCATAAATTCGCCCTGTGATTACAAACAAGACATATTATTACGGAATTTTTAACTCAGATCTGGGATAAGGATTTCTTGTATATATAACTAAAACCTCGTCCTTTGGCGAGGTTTTTTATTTTTAAAATTTAAACAAATGAAAATAAGTATCATTGGTGTAGGATTAATCGGTGGATCAATCGCCTTAAAATTAAAACAGAAAAAAACAGCAGATTTCATTTACGGAATCGACAATAATACCGAAAATCTTGATGAAGCTTTAGCCTTAAATATCATTAATGAAAAAGCAGACTTAAGAACTGGAATTCAAAATTCAGATTTGGTTATCATTGCCATTCCTGTAGATTCGGCAAGAAAAATTCTTCCTGAAGTTTTAGATTTAATTTCGGATCAGCAAACTGTGATGGATGTTGGCTCTACAAAATCAGGAATTGTAAATTCAGTAAAAAACCATCCGAAAAGATCACGGTTTGTCGCGTTTCACCCAATGTGGGGAACTGAAAACCACGGTCCGAAATCTGCAGTTGCCGAAAGTTTTTCAGGAAAAGCCGGAGTGATATGCAACCGTGAAGAATCTGCAGAAGACGCTTTGGCAATTGTAGAAAATGTCGTACAGAGTCTCGATATGCATTTAATTTACATGAATGCCGATGATCACGACATTCACACCGCATATATTTCGCATATTTCACATATTACTTCTTACGCTCTGGCCAATACTGTTTTGGAAAAAGAAAAAGAAGAAGACACTATATTTCAATTGGCGAGTTCGGGTTTTTCGAGCACGGTGCGTTTGGCAAAATCGCATCCTGAAATGTGGGTTCCTATTTTTAAACAAAACAAAGAAAATGTGCTTGATGTTTTAAACGAACATATTTCCCAGCTCAGAAAATTCAAATCTGCTTTAGAAAAAGATAATTTTGAATATTTGGAAGAATTGATTATCAATGCCAATAAAATCCGGGGAATACTCGATAAATAGATACTTTATTCAAATTAAACTTCCTGATCAGGGAAGTTTTTTTTAGTTTTAAATCAAAACGAATATTTAACTTTATTAAAAATTATTTTAACTTTATTCAAAATAATATTACATTTGTAAAAACAAAAGTTAATGAAACTTCCTATAATTTGTCCGAGTTGCGATCATACACTCAATGTAAGCCAGATGAAATGTCCCGATTGCGGAACCAATGTAAACGGTGATTATGAACTTCCGGTTTTTTTAAAACTCAACAGAGATGAGCAGGATTTTATCTTAAACTTTTTTCTCTCCAGTGGAAGCATCAAGGAAATGGCCAAACAGGCAGAACTTTCTTATCCTACGATGAGAAATAAAATGGATGATCTTATCAAAAAAATTGATCAACTAAAAAAATAATATCTATGAACTGGAAAACTATTTTTAATCCTTTTTTGAAGTTTGATGAAAAAACTTTGCTTATTGCGGGGTTGGTATCAATTACCGCAGTATTTTCATTCGGTTATTCTGTTGGTCTTCAAACAGACAGTTTGTTTCATTTTAGGTCGATAGACTCCGAAGATTCATTATTAAAAATTATATTATCAACATTAGTTGGTTATGCGATAAGTATTGTTATTTTCTTTGTTTATGGAAAAATAATTAATAAAAGAACGCGCTTTATTGATGTCGTAAATCCTATTTTCATTTCCCAATTTATCGTAATTTTATTATTACTCATATCAGAAATACCTTTGATTAAAAATGCGCAGAAACACATTATGGCTTCTGTGGAAAATCAATCCTATGAAATCGATACGATTTCTGTTGTAATCATTACCATCTATTCTTTCGTATCACTTGCAATCACAGCTTATGGAATAGCGATTCTCTTCAATGGTTTTAAAACTGCTACCAATATGAAAGACTGGCGTCACATCATAATTTTTGCAGTATTACTATTGACAACCATGCTTACAATGCAACTTTTATAAATTAAAAAATATGAAAAATAAATTTTTACTTTTCTTCTGCTTCTTGATTTTTAATTCGGTTTTTGCTCAACAAATTGTAGGCTCATGGATGGGCGAACTTGAAATTCAAGGCAATAAACTTCCTCTGATCATCAATATCCAAAAAGAAAAAGATGGATATAAATCTACTCTCGATAGCCCTTTGCAAGGTGTGGAAGGAATTCCCATCGATAAAACATCTTTTGTTAATAATGAATTGAGTTTTGAACATACCGCAATGAATGCAAAATTCAAAGGAACAATGAAAAGCTCTGAAATCACCGGAACTTTTACACAAAACGGAATGGTTTTACCGTTAACACTAAAACCTTTCGATAAAACAAAAAATAAAGACAAAACTCTTGAGGTCATTAAACTTTCGAATATGGCTAAAAGCTTAAAAAAAATTGACGATTTTGTTTCTTATTTAGAGAAAAACAACGCCTTAGCAGGAGAAATTTCCATATTTAAAGATGGAAAAGAAATTTATGCAAAGAATTTTGGAGAGAAAAATCTTCCGGATTTTAAAAACACGAATGAACTATTTCAGATTGGTTCTATTTCTAAGACCATGACTGCAATTATGATTTTTAAACTTATCGAAAAAAAACAATTAAACCTTACGGATAAACTTTCACTATTTTTTCCTCAAATTCCAGGTTCAGATAAGATTACAATTTCTCAGTTACTTAGTCACAGCGCCGGTCTTGGAGATTATGTGCAAGGCAAGAACGATGCGAGATGGCTTACAAAAAAAGCAACAGAACAACAGATTATCGAAAGAATAATTGAGCAGGGATTGTTATTTGATCCAGGTTCTAATCAGCAATATTCAAATTCCGGATATTATTTATTATCGAAAATTCTTGAGAAAATTTCAAAGAAATCTTACGCAGAAAATTTGAACGAATCTATTATTAAGCCTTTACAATTAAAACAATTTCACACGGCTGTTCAAAAACCTGCGAATGTTTACAAACCTTATTCTTATGATACAAAATGGAATTTAATAAACGATTTCGATTTTAATAACGTTGTTGGTGTAGGTGACATTGCGACAACTCCGAATAATTTAAATATCATCATCAATTCTATTTTCGACCGTAAATTGGTTTCGGAAGAATCATTAAAAATGATGATTCCTGACGAAAACAGATTTGGGAGAGGATTGGCAATTGTACCCTTCCACAGTAAAATATTTGTAGGTCACAGCGGCGGAACTTATGGAACAAACTCTTTGATGGTTTATAATGGTGAAGATAATCTCTCTATTTCTTATTCTCTAAATGCTGATCGTCTCGGCATCGCAGGTAATGAGTTTGCTGTTGCTATATTAAGCTTCTTATATGGGGTTGATTATGAATATCCAAAAATTAAGTAAAAGCATAAATTTTACTTTGAACAAATGATGCGTACGTTTCATCTAAAACGTGCGCATCTTATAACGAAAACGTGCGCACCTTTTACTCAAATGGTGCGCACGTTTTTATAAGATCTTACTGATGTTTTATTTTAACATTCCGGAACGTTCACCGCAATTGCCAAACCTCCTTCTGATGTTTCTTTAAATCGATCATTCATTGATAGAGCAGTTTCCCACATCGTCTGAATCACCTGGTCTAAGCTGACTTTAGCTTTTGCAGGATCACTTTCTAAGGCAATATTTGCTGCCGTAATTGCTTTAATCGCTCCCATTGTATTTCTTTCGATACACGGAATCTGCACCAAACCTTTAATAGGATCACACGTTAAGCCTAAATGATGTTCCATTGCAATTTCCGCTGCCATTAAAACCTGACCGACACTTCCGCCTAAAATTTCCGTTAAGCCAGCTGCAGCCATCGCCGAAGAAACTCCGACTTCCGCCTGACAACCACCCATTGCCGCAGAAATGGTAGCATTTTTCTTAAATAAAGTTCCAATTTCTCCCGCAACCAAAATAAATCTGGCAATATCATCTTCACTTACCGCATCTGTAAAAGCCTGAGCATACATTAAAACCGCCGGAATTACACCACTCGCCCCATTCGTTGGCGCAGTGATAATTCTTCCGAAACTTGCGTTCTCTTCGTTTACTGCCAATGCAAAACATGAAATCCACTTATTGATATTGGTGAAATTTTCTTCCGCATCTACAACCTGCTGAAACCATTCGTCTTTATTTTTGTAGATTTTATCTCCTAAAAGTTTCCTGTTGATTCCGGCAGCACGGCGCGTAACGTTTAGTCCGCCCGGTAAAATCCCTTCTTTATTGACTCCTTTATAAATACATTCTTTGATCTGCTCCCAGATATAAAGTGCCTCTTTTCTTGTTTCCTCCTGCGTTCTCCAGCTTTCTTCATTAATAAGAATTAAATCTGAAATTTTATTGAAACCTAATTTCTCGCAGTATTTTACAATATCAGAAGATTTGTGACAGGGATATAAAGTACGTACGCATTCTTTTTCAATAGACTTTTTTTCCTGGCTCATTATAAAACCTCCGCCTACAGAATAAAAATCCTGAACAAGCTCGGTTCCGTCTTCAAAAATTGCTTTAAAAATCATTCCGTTTGGATGATAATCTAGAGTCTGAGACATATTCAAAACCAAATGATGCCCGTAAATGAAAGGAATTTCTTTTTCTCCACCCAAATTAATAATCTGAGATTCTTTGATATGATTAACAATGTCATCAATCTTTGTAGTGTCAATTATCTTAAAATCTTCACCATTCAGACCCAACATTCCGGCAATATCGGTTCCGTGACCAATCCCCGTTTTTGCCAGTGAACCAAAAAATTCAAGAAAAACTTCTTTAACTTCAGCAATTGATCTTTCTCTTTTTATAATCCTGATAAACGCAGCTGCTGCATTCCAAGGTCCCATAGTGTGCGAACTAGACGGGCCAATTCCTACTTTAATAATTTCAAAAACTGATATTGATTCCATAAATGAATTCCATTTTCATGAAAAGCAAATATACATTGAAAATACCTTAGAATGGAAACAATTAATCATAATGTAATCAGTCACCATTCCATGGAAGTGTGCTTTTGTAAAGAATCGTTTTGAATGACATTAGCGTTGAGCAGATTTAAAATATCAAAACAAATCAACGCTATATGCTACATCAGCGAGAGAAAATTATATAGATTTAAAACGCATTTACCATTTCAAGCTTTCGCTATGCTGCGACATATCAAGCCCCTGCTCTTCTGAATCTTCTCTTACTCTCAACGTAATAATTCTATCCGTAATTTTATATAAAAGTATCGATCCGAAAAATGCAAAAAGCGAAACTAAAATCAGCGCTATCATGTGATGTGCAAAAACTCCGAATCCTCCGTGAAGAAGACTTGCATTTTCACCGTGAGCAAAAATTGCCGTAAGAATCATTCCCATAATTCCTCCTACTCCGTGACAGGCAAAAACATCAAGCGTGTCATCTATCTTTTTTAAAGCTTTCCAATTAACCATCAAATTAGAAACAATTGCAGAAATAAAACCTATAAAAATACTTTCCTGAATAGAAACAAAGCCACAACCCGGAGTAATGGCTACTAAACCGACAACCGCACCGATACATGCTCCCAAAGCAGAAACTTTTCGTCCATTAATTCTATCAAAGAAAATCCAGGTCATCATTGCTGAAGCCGAAGCGATCGTTGTTGTACCAAAAGCAATCGCAGCAGTTGCATTAGCACTTAAAGCAGAACCTGCATTAAAACCAAACCATCCGAACCACAGCATTCCTGTTCCGAGAATGACGTAAGGAATATTTGATGGCTCATGATGCGGATTTTTTCTTCTTCCTAAAACAATGGCTCCCGCCAAAGCCGCAAAACCTGCACTCATGTGAACAACGGTACCGCCTGCAAAATCTTTAACTCCGAAAAATTTATTTAAAAGCCCCTCCGGATGCCAAACCATATGACAAAGCGGTGTGTAAATAAAAAGACTGAATAGTACCATGAAAACCAGATACGAAATAAATCGAACGCGCTCCGCAAAGGATCCCGTAATTAAAGCCGGAGTAATTACCGCAAATTTCATCTGAAAAAGCGCAAACAAAACAAATGGAATGGTTGAAGCCATCGCTTTGTGAGGATAAATACTTACATGATTGAAAAACGGATACGTAAAAGGATTTCCGATAATCCCGTAATGAACGCCATCGATTTCAAAACCTATAGATTCGCCAAACGAAAGAGAAAAACCAACGACAATCCATAAAATAGAAATTACTCCAAGAGCAATAAAACTTTGAAGCATTGTGGAAATTACATTTTTCTTCCCGACCATTCCGCCATAAAAAAATGATAAACCGGGAGTCATAAGCAAAACTAAACCGGCTGCAGCAAGAATCCAGGCTACATCTGAACCGTCAATTTCTTTTTCACTCAGAAAATTTCCTGTATTGGGAATATCAACATCTGGCCTGAAGAATAAACCACCTATCGCTACAATGCAAATGAAAACAAATGAAACTTTCCATTTTAATCCAACTTTCATAAGAGTTCTTTATTTTTAACTGTTTTAAATCACCAAAAAAAGTAATTATATTTATTTTTTTATTTTAGCCCCTTCAAAATTAAAAATAAATATGATAAAAACATAAAAATAAATTGTAAACCCCTATAAATTTAATACCATTTTAAAATTTAAATAAATATTTTATTTAAAAGTAAAGAAACCTCTTTGTATTTTGTTGCCGGAAAAAGATGGGTTCCACCTTTAATAACATAATCCGGTTTTGAATTTTTTAATGGAAAAACAATATCAAGGTCACCTAAAATCTGGATCACATGAGGATTTTCATCAAATTTCCATTCCGAAATTCTTTCTACAGACCATTTTAGATAATAAGGATCCCGAACCTGAAAATACTCAATCACTTTTGGATTTTTTGAATCGATCATTTGCCTGAACCTGGCGTAAAGCTGAGAAGTACGGTCACTAAAGAAACCCACAGGAAGATACTTCGGGATTCTTGTAAATTCTCCCATCCTGATTAACCTTGATTTTTCTTTGTCAGATTTTATACTTCCCAGAATAACGACTTTTTGAGCGGGTTTTATTTTATCAATTTCCTGAACTATAATACCGCCAAAAGAATATCCCAAAAGATAAAACGGTTCCGAATCATCAATCTTTTCAGCCATTCTCTTGATATAAGAACTAAAAGATTCATTATTCTCGGGAATCAGCCAATCAATAAATACAACGTCATGCTCTTTTGGAAACTGCAAACGTTCCAAAACTTTAAAATCTGCACCAAGACCGCTTATTACGTAGATTTTCATCATGCTAAAATAAAAAAAGGACCGCTTATTTCCAGCAGTCCTTTTTTATTTATAATAATTTTAACCTTACAAAGGTCTTTCGTTATCAACTTTTTGAGTAGAAACCTTAAACTGAATATCCATTTCGTCTTTGATGAAATAATCTTTCAAAGAATTCTGATAGAAAATTCTGAAATCTTTTCTGTTTAAAGAGAATTTTGAAGACTCAATTTCTACTGTAAACTGCGTAATATGGGCGTTTGCAGGGAAAGAAATTGTTTTTCTGATATTCTTGATCGTGATATCACCTACAATGGTAGAATTGTACTCGCTGTTTGCAAGCGGGATGATTTTCTTTAAATGAAATTTAGCAGTAGGAAATTTTTTAACTTCGAAGAAATTGGTTCCTTTCAATTCGTTAGTCAGTTTTACCTGGTCATCACCAGAAACATCTGCAACCATAAGACTTCTCATATCGATTACAAACTCACCGTCTACCAAAACCGTTTTATCGAAATTAAATTTACCGCTTTTCAGTTTCAGACTTCCGTAGTGAGACGAAGCTTTAGTTTTTACCACTTTATGTCCCCACCATTTAATCTCGGATGTTATCACTTTCGAAACTTTATCTCCTTTTTTCTGAGCAAAAACAAATGATATGCTTGCACACATCATAACAAACAATAGTAATCTTTTCATTATATTTTATTTACAATTCAACAAAAATAAAAAAAAGTGTAGAACTTCTACACTTTTAATAATATTTTTTTAAATAAATTATTTCGCACTCACCTTAACAGTCATTTCTATCTCATCTTTCACAAAAACATCTTTCATAGAAGATTTGTAAGCGACATCAAATTTTTGTCTGTCGAAAGAGAACTTATCTGACGTTAAAGTTACCACTCCACCCTTCACCGTAACGTTTGCAGGGAAAGAAACGGGGTTTGTTTTACCTTTTACCGTAAGATCACCGTTAATGGTACGATTGTACATTTTATCGTTGTTTTTCTTTACTGATGTAATTTTGAATGTAGCGGTAGGGAATTTTTCAACCTCAAAGAAATCTCCGTTTTTAAGATGTCCGTTCAATTTCCCCTGCGTTTCTCCCGAAACATCAGTTGCGTTGATAGAATTCATATCCAAAATGAAAGAGCCGCCTGCAATTTCATTACCTTTCATTACGATACTTCCTGATTTTACAGTAATAGTACCGTCGTGAGAACTCGCCTGAGATTTAGCAACTTTGTATCCCCACCAGTGAACATCAGAGCTTACTACTTTTTTTGCCTGCCCGAAAGCTAATCCACTAGCCAAAACTGCTAATATGAATATTTTTTTCATTGTAAATTTTTAAATAGTTTTTTAATGCTACAAATGTAATTATCTTATTTAATAATCCATCTTGATGTACATCAATAAAAAAGCTGTTTCGATATGAATAAAATCAGGCATAAAAAAACTCCGAATTTCTTCGGAGCTTATGTTTATTCTGTAAAGTAGGCGGTGTAAAGTGCCGCACCGTTGATACTTGTACTGTCTGTATTCACCAAATGGATAGGAATATTCTTCAACATATCTTCCATTTTGTCACTGATCTTGAATTTCTCGTAGAATTTATCTTTGTCGATATATTCTCTGATGATTTGTGGGATATCTCCTGCAATCAATAGACCTCCCGTAGCTTTAAGCTTTAAAGTAAGGTTGTTTGCTTCTCTTGCCAAAAATTCGATGAAGGTATCTAAAGCAATTCTGCAGATCAACGCATCTTCATTCATGGATGCTTTATAAATTTCTTCAGTAAAGTTTCCATGGGCTAAGCGTTCTGAAAGCCATTCAGGCTCAGGATGTCTTTTTACATCTCTCAAAAATCGGTAGATGTTAAACAAACCTGTTTTAGAAAGCACATTTTCCCAGCTTACAATTCCATAGATATTATTTAAAAACTGATAAAATTCTACTTCAACATTCGTTCTCGGTGAGAATTCTGAATGTCCTCCTTCCGTTGCAAAAGGTCTTAGGTATTTTCCGTCAAAGAAATATCCTGCTTCTCCCAAACCATTTCCTGGTGCCAGAATAGCAACATTTCCCTTTTCACGTTGACCGTTTGTATAGATTGTATCCAATTCAGAATCATCCAAAAGAGCAATTCCATAAGCAGCGGCTTCCTGATCATTCAGCATGTCGACTTTTTCAAAACCAAATTTGCTTTGATACTCTTCTACATCTAAGCTCCAGTTTAAACGTGCCGGATGACTTTTACCGTCAAGTACAGGTCCCGGAACCGAGATCCCAAGGCGTTGTACATTTTCCAGCTGAGAATCCTGCATAAACTTTGAAAGCACATCAGTAAAAGACGCATATTCTTTGGTAGGATAATTATTCTTAAATTTAAGTTCTATCCCGGAATTTCCTGAAGTGTAATATGCAATACTAGTCACATCTTCTCTCAAGTTGGCTCCGATAATAGAAACATTATCATTATTGGTGTTCTTAACCCCTGGTAAATAGAGAGGAAATTTTGGATTCAAGTTCATAATCGCAAATTTTATCAAATATAATAATTGTTTTGGTATTTCGTGTATTGGAACAGAAAACCTTTTCAAAAACTCGAAAAGGTTTGGCTAATAACTAATTATATTCTGTCTGATTATTTCCCTAAAGCAATATTGTAAGAAAATCCTACTCCGATGCTTCCCACATTATAGTCCTGAGAAGCTGGTGATGCGATATCTCCGTTGCTACCTGCAAATACTTTTTGGTATTGTACATAGAAATTCCAGTCTCTGTTGTGGTACCCAATTTCAGGTTTAAGATAGAAACCGCCATCTGGTCTGTTTACTGTTGAATTGGTTGCTACTTTATCATCACCTACCAAAAATCCGTATCCTAAATCGGCTCCGAAATAAAATCCTGTCTGTTTAGGATACACTCTGAAAAGTGCTGCTACAGGAACAACTCCTACATCATTATTATTATATCCGCTGTTATCTTTTCCGAAATAATGGGTATACCCTGTTGCAATACCTAATCCAAAACCTGGTGTGATAAGATTCTGATATGCTACATCTACGCCCACTGCCGCAGACACGTTATCTGAAGGAACAGCAATACCTGCAGTTGCTCCTACTTTGATCATATTATTCATCTGAGCACTTTGCGCACTTACTAAACCGGCTGTTAAAATTCCAGCTGCCAAAATGGTTTGCTTAAACATTTTCATAACTCTGATTTTTAAATTTTACTAAAAAGGAGAGATGTAAAAATCATGCCAAAATAACTCACACTTCTTCATCCTAAAGCCCGCAGTATCCCATACACAATGAAAATCAAATCATTAAACTTTCAAATATTTAAATAGTTGTTTAACTTTACATAAAGGCAAACAATAAATAGACATTAATATTTGTTTATACAGTTTAACCTCATCTTTATTTAATCATCAAAAAAATAAAATCAGGATTATGGCTGCTTCACTTATCAATAACAAACATCTTCTTTGGCGTGCAGGTTTCGGACTGGGAATTGAGCAGATTGATGACCTGATAAACAAAAACATCAAGACAATTTTGAATGAAGTTTTCAATGAAGAAAGCTTCTCTCCTATTGTATATGAAACTCCCGACATTGAACCCATTGAATATACAGATCCAAAGGCTACAGCCGAACAGAAAAGAGAAATTCAAAGAGTTAATCAGAAACAAAATAATGAACTGAATCTTAATTTTCTACAAAAAATGACTACCAGCAAAGAACAGTTACGTGAGAAAATGGCTTTTTTCTGGCACGGACATTTTGCGACGAGAATCAATAATCCAAAGTTCAATCAGCAGTTACTGAATATAATTAGGGAAAAATCTTTGGGAAATTTCAAAGATCTGTTGTTTGAAGTGAGCCGTTCTCCCGCAATGCTCAGTTTTTTGAATAATCAACAAAATAAAAAAGATCATCCCAATGAAAATTTCGCCCGTGAAGTTATGGAACTATTCACAATGGGTCGTGGAAATTATACCGAAAAAGATATCCGCGAAGCCGCAAGAGCTTTTACAGGATGGGGTTATGATAAAGAAGGAAATTTTAATGAAAGAAAAAAGCTTCACGATACCGGTACAAAAACTTTTCTTGGAAAAACCGGAAACTTTACCGGTGATGATATTTTGAATATTATTCTCGAACAAAAATCTACTGCAGAATTTATAACTAAAAAAATCTATACGTTTTTCGTCAATGAAAAACCCGATTCCAATAGAATTGAAAACCTAAGCCAGAGCTTTTATCAATCTGGATATGACATCAAAAAACTGATGTTTGAAATCTTTTCAAGTTCTTGGTTTTATGACAAAAAAAGTATTGGCAACCGTATAAAATCTCCCACAGAATTATTTGTCGGAATGATGAGAATGCTCCCGATGAATATTCAAAATCCTGAAAACATTACGGTTTACCAAAAACTTTTAGGTCAAATGCTACTTTATCCACCCAATGTTGCCGGTTGGCCGAATGGAAAATCCTGGATCGACAGCTCTACTTTAATGTTGAGACTTCAGATTCCTCAAATCTGGTCTGGTTTGCGCCCCATGGAATATTCTGCAAAAGAAGATGATGATATGGAAATGGGAATGAAATCACGGGAAGCTTTAAATAAAAGCTTCAAAAACCCTAATATAATTATCGACTGGACGAAAGTTGACCAGGCTTTAGCGCAGAAAAAAGCAGAAGATTATCTAATCGTCAATTCAGAATCATTAGATATTAATATTGTTAATCAGTTTTCAGATAAAAGTATTAAAATGAATGTGATCAATCTGATGTCCACACCGGAATATCAATTAATGTAATTGTGAGGTCGCAGGCTGCAGATTTTAGCTAAAGTTTTCCACTGCAACCAAATATCTTTAACCTAAAACCTAAATTTATGATTATTAAAAGAAGAGAATTTTTAAAGATCAGTTCATTGGCAACGGCTTCCTTATTGGTTCCGAATTTTTTGCAGTCGATGACTTTAGATAACGCTTTGAATCCGAGTCAAAAAATATTAATTGTTTTACAATTCACAGGTGGTAATGATGGCTTAAATACGATTATTGATGCAAAAAACGACATTTATTTTAAAGAAAGAAATACTATTGCGGTCAAAGATTCATTAGCTTTAAATGATGAAACGGGGATCAATCCAGCATTGTCTTATTTTAAAGAATTATTTGACAGCGGCGAACTTTCCCTGATGAATAATGTGGGTTATCCGAATCCCGATAAATCCCATTTCAGAAGCATGGATATTTGGCATTCTGCAAGTAAAAGCGATGAGTTTCTGGAAACAGGATGGCTCGGGAGATTTTTGGATGAAGAATGCTATAAATGTGAACATCCAACGCAGGCTTTGGAAGTTGATGACATGCTGAGTCTGGCTTTAAAAGGAGAAAACAACAAAGCTTTTGCCTTTAAAGATCCAAAAAAACTGTATCAAACCAGTCAGGAAAAATATTTCAAATCATTGTACAATAACGACCATCATCATGATGATGAAACGGTTTCTTATTTATACAAAACTTTAGGCTCTACGATCAATAACGCTGATTATATTTTCGAGAAAAGCAAAGCAAAAAAATCGACTCAGGAATATCCGAATTCTAAACTCGGAAAAGACTTTAAAACGGTGGCTTCATTGATTAAATCTGATATTAATACACAGGTTTATTATCTTTCTATCGGAAGTTTTGATACGCACGTTAATCAAAATGAAAGACAGCAAAAACTGTTTGGAGAAATCAATGATGCCGTAAAATCTTTTGTTTCTGATATGAAATCGAACGGATTATTTAATGATATTTTACTCATGACTTTTTCAGAATTCGGGAGACGTGTTGCCCAAAATGCAAGCAAAGGAACTGACCACGGAACAGCCAATCAAATGTTTTTTATCAGTGGCGGGTTAAAAAAGAAAGGAATCCTGAATGCCCTTCCCGATTTACAAAATCTAAATGAAGGAGATTTAATTTATACCGAAGATTTCCGAAAAGTCTACGCTACGGTTCTTAAAAACTGGCTGAATGCAGATTCCTCAAAAGTGTTAGGCTGGAAGAACGGCATTTATGATTTTATTTAATTAAGCTAAAAATTCACTCATATTATATGATTCTTAGTTCATCGCTTTATTTCCTTCGTTCAAAAAATAGTTGTTGATTCAACCCCCATATTCATGATACTTTTACGCCATAAAATCAACAATTATGACAGAAAAAAGTATCAATAGAGAACTTGTATTTTTAAGAGCTTTTGCCTTTTCTATGGCCATTGCGATTTTCTTTTTAGTCAATTCAGCTTTTAAAAGTAATGGAAATCAAAAATTTTCAGAAATCGATGTGGAAAGAATTAATATCGTAGAAAAAGATGGCACTGTTAAAATGGTAATTACCAATGTAGATCGTTTTCCAAACGGAAAAACCAAAATAAATAACGTTTACACCAACGAAAAGCGTAAAAAACGTTCAGGAATGTTGTTCTTCAATGAAGAAGGCTTGGAATGTGGTGGTTTTATCTATGACGGTAAGAAAAACGCAGACGGTCACTCTTCAGGACTTTCATTCACGCATGATCAGTATGACGGTGATCAAATCATGCAATTGTTATCTGAAGATTATCAGAAAGGCAATGAAAGGTTTGTAGGAAGCAGTCTTACATTCAACGATCGTTCTAAAAATGAATCTCAGAGAACTAAAAATTTTGGACAAGGAACACCAAGAATTATGCTCGGAAAATCTCGCGGACAAAGAGATGGCCTTTTTCTTTTTGATGCAAAAGGATTGCCTAAAGCCATGTTTTATGTAGATAAAGAAAACAAAGCAAAGCTCGATTTTTACGATGATAAAGGAAATATTACTGCTTCATTTCCTGAAGAATCGTCAAAATAAACCGTAAACACATTTTCAATTATAAAATTTATAAATAGTTCTGTATTTTTATAGAACTATTTTGTTGTAACAAAAACCATGAAGAAAATTTTAACCGAAATACAGCAGAACAAATACTTTTTACTCTTTATTTTTCTTTTTTCTTATGTGCAAACCATAGAAATCCGTTTTCAGACAGAAAGAGAGATCAACTGGTACACTTTCACACCGGAAGCTCCTGTTTTATATTTTGCAAATGCCGGTATTCTATTTCTGATTATGCGTTTCCTCATGATCTATTGGCAAAAATCAGACAACTTCAATTTTAAAGAAATTTTTAAAATTTTTGGAACTTCCCTTCTTTTGTATTTGTTGATACTTAATATTTTTAAACTTATTATCGCTTTTATTTTTGATACTTTTGAAAGGAACTTTAATTCGCAAACATTTCTCAACAATGTTATTTCAGATTTTTTAAATGCTTTTATTTACGGAAGTTTTTTTCTTGCTTTTTATTATTACCAAAAAAATCAGAAAAATCAGAAACAGATTGCAGCTTTTAATGAAATGCTTTCCGAGACCAAGATCAATCAGCTTAAAAACCAGCTTAACCCCCATTTTCTATTTAATAATTTGAATATTCTCGACCAGCTTATTGAAGAAGACAAAACACAAGCTTCAGATTTCCTTAATGAATTTGCAGATATTTACCGCTATGTTTTGCAGGTTTCAGATAGAAAATTAGTAGAAATTGATGAAGAATTAGTTTTCGTTAAAAAGTATTTCAAACTCATTCAGCACAAATACGGAAAATCTTATCAATTGGAAATAAAAAATAGTCAATCGCAAGGTTTTATTGTTCCGTTAAGTCTTCAGTTATTATTAGAAAATGCCATTCAGCATAATTTCGGAACAGAAACAAAACCTATTTTTATTACAGTTAGAATTAATGAAAATCTTAGAGTTTCAAATAATATTATTCAAAAGAGAGACACAAAATCTCCATCAGGAAAAGCATTGAAAAACCTCAACGAACAGTATTTTTTACTAACCGAAAGTCAGATAAAAATTCAAAATACCAGCGATCAATTTTCCGTAACCTTACCTATAATTCCAGAAGCATGATAAAAATAGTCATTATTGAAGATGAAATTCCGGCAAGAAAAAAACTTAGCAGATTTATTAATGAGTTAAAAGAAACTACCGAAATCACAGTAGAAATTGATAACGTGGAACAGGCTATAGATTTTTTAAAAACAGAAAAATCTATTGATCTTATTATTTCGGATATCGAATTGTTAGACGGAAATGCATTTGAAATTTATGATCATGTGAAAATTTCCTGTCCGATTATTTTTACGACTGCTTATGATAAATTTTGGATGAATGCTTTCGAAACAAATGGAATTGAATATCTTCTAAAACCATTTACTTTAGAGCGCTTTCAAAAAGCCTGGAATAAATTTTTAGTGTTAAATAAGTCTCATGCTTCTGATGAAATTTTATTAAAAATAAGCCAGATTCAAAAAGAAATTCAGCCCAAAAGTTTTAAAGAACGTTTTAGTGTAATCAGCAATAAAGGGATTTATTTTTTAGAAACTGAGCGTATTACATTTTTTAAAGCTGAAGAAGGAGTTATTTTTGCGTTTGATGATTCCGGCAAAAAACATTTACTCAATCAAACCGTGCTTAAAGAAATAGAATCGCAGTTGAATCCTAACGAATTTTTCAAGATCAATCGGAGCGAACTTGTCAATAAAAAAAGTATTATAAAATTGGAGCGATACTCGAAAAATGCTTTAGCCTTAGAGATGAAAGGTTGGGGAAATCCACTTATCACAAGTCAAAGTCAGACAGCAGATTTCAGAGAATGGATTGAAAAATAAAAACCTCCCAATTAGGAAGGTTTTATGATTTTAATGAGGCGAAGGAATTGATTTTACATCTTTCACGTCTTTGTTTTTATCGAGCTTCTCTGTAACTTTCTTGATGATAAATTCTATAACAATTGGCACAACAAGCGCCACAACGGCTTTTAATATTCTGGATTTCATAATAATTTATTTTCGGAAACAATTACAAGTTTCAAGCCAATTTCTATTTCTAAATTTACAATTCTTCAGTCTTCGTATTTTGAGCCTGATAATTTAAATGAGCAATGCTAATACTTTTAGCGATTCTCTGTTTCAGTTTTCTCGGAGCTAAAACCGTTAGAAACTCTCCCATTCCCAAAATCATGCGCTCCAATTCAAAATTGAGCTGTACGCAAATTTTAAAGGTCGTTCCGTTTTCATCTTCTTCAATAATTTCCTGGGAATGATGAAAGGGCTTCGTTTTTACATAAGGTGCATGTTGTGAATTGACTATAAACACAACATTTTGAGGTCGCTGTGTTTCAGAAACGGTTGCTCCGATCACTTCTCCAAAATAGCGGTCTGCATCAAAATCTTTGTCGATATATTCCGTATCATCATCTGTTTCAATGGATATTATTCGGTCTAAAGCCAAATTGTAAATCGCTTTTTTATGCCAACAAATCAAAAACCAGCGATTATTATATTCTTTCAACAATTGAGGATGAACCGTCAAAAAATTCTCTTCTCTTGCCTTAAAACTTTTATAGCAAATCTTTAAAACCTTTTTATTTAAAATATTTTCATACAAAACATCGATGTGCTCCAAACCTTTCAGTTGCTCATTTTTATCTAAATGAATAATCGATTTTTGGCTGGTCGAATGGATAGAATCCTCCAACTTCTGGATGACACCATTCATTTCCTTAAACATCGAAAAATCTTTGAACTGCTTTAAAATCTGTATCGCATTATTCATCGCTTTCAGATCATTTTCATTCACCGAAATATTGTGAATACTGTAATCGGGATCGCTGTAACGGTAATATTTTCTTTCATAAACTTCAATTGGCGCTTCATAGCCAAACTTTTCACTTCGCATATTTTGAAGATCGAGCTGCACTGTTCTTTTGCTTACAAAAGATTCTTTGCCTTCAAACTCAAATAACGCTTCAGAACATTCGTCAATCAAATCTTCCAAAGTGTATTGTTTGTATGTATTCTTCAAACATTTGTCTAAAGTTTTATAGCGAATCAGAGCATTTTTGTTGGATGACATATATTAGGTTGAGGCTAAGATTAAGTTTGAGGCTAGATCAATTAAAATTCCTCTCATTTGGAGGGGTGGCGAAAGTTCGTAGAGTTTTTGACGGGGTGGTTTAATATGAACATCCAATTTGTCATTCCGTAGGAATCTAAGCAACTACTTATAAAAATTTTGCAGAGATTCCTACGGAATGAAAAACTATATGAATAAATAAATCTATTTTCTCGTCAAAGCTTTTCCGTCAAAAGAGATCCCTTCCCAGCCGAATTCTATAAAGTTTCTGATATTCTGATGATCTGTTCCTTCAGGATTTTGTAAGACATCTTTTCTGTAAAATTCTCCGAAAAGATTTAATGTTTCTTCTTTTGATAGGTCATTTAATTTTGTAAAACTGAAAACTTTGCAAGAACCATTGTTTTGATCTGCTTCATTTACCGTATTTCCATTGGTAAATTTTGTGGGAGTAAAGTCGTAATGTTCGTCGATGAATGCAATAACATCTTTAAACTGAATTTCCTCCGCTGATTTTTCTAATTGTTCGAATAACATATTTTTATTTTTAATATTTCTGAATAAGCTAATTTTTAATCATAAAATCTGCTCCATCGGAGCAATATCTGTGTAGAAAATTTAAAAGGACACCATTGGGCATTCCGTAGGAACGCTATCTTTTCCTGTCGATAGATTGTTACAGATTGCTCCTACGGAGCTTAAGACATCATTATCTTTGTTTTTCTATTATCAGTTAGCCACCCTGTGGCTTTTCTTAGAAACAAATTATTTCTGACTCCAGATTTACAATTAAATTTCTCAAAAATAATTAAAATAAATTGATCTGCGCAAAAAGATTGCACACTTGTGCTTTTACTTTGCATCAACAAAATGACAAAGCAGCAATAAAAAGTCTAATCTTTCGCAGCCAGACCTGAGTGGACTCTTCGACAAGCTCAGAGTGACAACCGGGAGCGGAAAGCGGTTAAGCTGCCAAAATAAAAACAAAGAATATGAATACAATTACAGGAAATGAATTGATCGCTTTAGGATACAGACCGGGAAAATGGTTTGCAGAAGCATTAGAATATATCAACGAAAATCAATTGGATGAAAGCCAAATCTCAGAATATTTGGAGCAATTCAAATCTCCGGAACCAATTCCGTTACATGCTGAACCGAAAGATTTCATCATTAATATCAGAGCCGAACACGAAAATGAAGTCGATAACGTAGAAAAAGTAATCAATACGATGAAAGTTTTGATGAAAACGCCAACGTTGATTGACGGCGCCATTATGCCCGATGCTTGTCCGACCGGACCGGAAGGATATATTCCGGTGGGCGGAGTTGTGGTCGCAAAAAATGCCATTCATCCGGGATTTCATAGCGCAGATATTTGTTGTTCTGTCATGTTGACAGATTTTGGAAAAATAAATCCTAAAGAAGTTTTGGATGCAGCCCATTCAATCACCCATTTCGGATATGGAGGAAGACCCAGAGGTGAGCAAATGGAAATGTCTCAGGAATTGATGGATGCTTTCAGAGAAAACTACTTCTTAAATGACGAAAAGTTAATCAGCATCGCCCGTTCTCATATGGGAACTCAAGGTGATGGAAACCATTTCTTATTTGTCGGAATTTCTAAAAATACAGGAAATACAATGTTGGTCACTCATCACGGATCGAGAGCTCCCGGAGCAATGTTGTACGATAAAGGAATGAAAGTCGCAAATAGATTCAGACATGAAATTTCGCCAGAAACTTTAAGAGAAAACGCATGGATTCCTTTTGAAACAGAAGAAGGAAAATCATATTGGGAAGCTTTGCAGTTGATAAGAAACTGGACGAAAGAGAACCATGAATCGATTCATAACGCAACTTTAGAAAAACTAAATATTGAAAGACAAAACAGATATTGGAACGAACATAATTTCGTTTTCAGAGATGGAGATTTATTCTACCACGCAAAAGGAGCAACTCCGCTGGACGATAAATTTTTGCCGGATATTACAGGACCAAGATTGATTCCTTTGAATATGGCAGAACCTGTATTGATTGTTCAGGGAACAACGAATGAGAGAAATTTAGGTTTTGCACCACACGGCGCAGGAAGAAATTTCAGCAGAACTTTTCATAAAAAATCTCTGGCTCATAAAACCATTGAAGAGGTTTTTGAAGAAGAAACAAAAGGTCTGGATATCAGATTCTTCACCAATGATATTGATATTTCTGAACTTCCAACCGCTTATAAAAGTGCCAAAAATGTAAGAGCGCAAATTGAAGAATACGGATTGTGTGAAGTCTTGGATGAAGTAATGCCTTACGGATGTATTATGGCGGGAGATGTACAGAAAAATGCGCCATGGAAGAAAAAGAAGAAGTTTAGAAAAGCATAGTTTGTTGTTGGATAAACGCGAAGGCGCAATTTCAAATTATGCATTTAAATATCCATTCACTTTGTCATTCCGTAGGAATCTAAATATAGTTTAATAATAAGAGTTTAGATTTTTTCAGAATGACAAAGTTGTGTTTAATTTTTAAAAGTAAATGAAAAAAATAGCGCCTTATAACTAATTAAAAAACAAAACAATGACACCAAAAATACTAGATAAATTAAAAGAAATAGAGGCAAAAAAACAGAGCAAATTGAAGAATACGGTTTGTGCGAAGTGCTGGATGAAGTGATGCCTTACGGATGTATTATGGCGGGTGATGTACAGAAGAATGCACCGTGGAAGAGGAAGAAGAAGTTTAGAAAAGCTTAGTTTGTTGTTGGATAAACGCAAAGGCGCAATTTCTTTAACAACTATACTTTTTAAGGCGCAAGGATTTTATCTCCATTAAAATTACAACTTTCAACTTAGTGTAGACTTTTGAAATACACACTGTCACACTGAGCTTGTCGAAGTGTCTTGCGCCTTAAAAAACACAACTAATTTAAAACCTTTGCGCCTTTGCGTTTAAAACAAACAAAAAATGACACCAAAAATACTAGATAAATTAAAAGAAATAGAGGCAACAAGAAACATAGAAATACTTCTTGCCGTAGAATCAGGAAGCCGAGCCTGGGGTTTTGCATCTCCCGATAGCGATTATGACATACGCTTTATATACCGCCACGAAAAAGACTGGTATCTTTCACCTTGGGATAAAGACGAAACGATAGAATTTATGACCGAAGACGATCTAGACGGTTCCGGATGGGATTTGACAAAGACTTTTCATCTCTTACTAAAATCGAATGCAGCTTTATTGAGCTGGTTCTACTCTCCTATCGTTTATATGAAAAATGAAAAATTTTACGACTTATTTAAACCTTTAGCAGATTCTGCTTTTTCGCCGATAGCGGTTTCTTACCATTATCTGAGCATGAGCAAGAAATATCTGGAAGCCTGCAGAACCGATGAAGTAAAACTGAAATCTTATTTCTACTGTCTTCGAACAGCTCTGACAGGAAAATGGATATTAGAAAAAGGAACGGTACCGCCTGTTTTGTTCAGTGAATTGCTGGTTTTAGTCGATGACTCTATAAGAGCAAAAATAGAAAACTTAGTTGCATTAAAAGCCACAAAAGGAGAATCTTATTACCATGCAAATGATTGGGAACTTTTTGGTTTTCTGGAGAAGATGGTGAAAGATAATGAGGAAAAAGCGAAGAGCTTAAAAGGAGGAAATGGAGATAAGAATGAAATGGAGAGGGTTTTTAGGGAGATATTGATGTAAAATTAAGCGATTACGGGTATCCGTAGTCGTTTTTAGGTACATTCATATTATATTTACAATAAACTAATAACAATCTTCAACTTATGATAACAAGAATTAAACTCAATCAAGTTGCTTCCTATAAAAATCTAGTTGAAATAAATGATCTTAAAAAGGTGAATTTCTTTTTTGGAAATAATGGTTCTGGAAAATCTACCGTTGCAAGATTATTTTATGAATTTTCTAATAGTGATACATTGATAGATTCATTTAATCAATGTTCTATAGAAGGTTTCGATAGAACCAACGAGACTATTTTGATTTTTGACCAGGAATTTATTCAAAGAAATTTTTACATAAACAAAGATTTGAATGGAATTTTTTCTTTAGACGAAAAGAATGAAGAGTTAGAAGAAAATATTAAAAATGAAAATGAAATAATCTCTAATACTACAAATACCATTTTAGAAAAAAAAGAAAATTTAGAAAATCTACAAAAACAAAAAGATCAACTCAAAGAAGATATTTTAGAAACTTGTTTTAAATATAATAGAAAGCTAAAAAAAGACTTTAATAAAATTGATTTAGGCGGAAGGAGAGAACTTTTTTATCAAAAGCTTATTCAAACAAATCAAAGTACTTTTACTTCAAAGAGTATTAGCTACTTAACTCAGAAATACAAAAAACTTCATATTGACGAATTAATAAAAATCAATAATAATCTTTCTTTAAATACACTCGAAAAAATTATTGATTTAGAAACTGATATAAATGAATTACTAAGTGAAATTATTGTAGGAAGTAATGATGTTTCAATCGCCCCTTTAATCGAAAAATTAAATAACAGCTCTTGGGTTGAACAAGGAATTATTTTTTTAGATAAAGAAAAAAACAATCAACCATGCCCATTTTGTCAAGAATCTACTATAACAAAAGACTTATTAAATCAATTCGAAAAATATTTTGATACAACCAGAGAAGAAAAATTAAATAAAATCAAGCAGATTTTTTCAGATTATAAAAATATAGTATCGAGTTTTGATACGGAATTACAAAATATTTCTAACCAAAAGATAGTTTCTTCAAAGGTTTTGAAACTACAAAATATAATACAGAAAATTTCATTTGGAAATCAAAACGAATTCCAAAATAAGTTGGATAAACCAAATGAAAGAAAACAAATAAAATCTATAAATGGGTTAAAGCAATCTGTTGATGAAATTAATTCTATTATCAATACTCATAACTTAGAAGTAGATAACATTAAACAAAATCAATCTGAATTAGAAGATGATATTTGGAATTATATTGCTGATCAAGTAAAGAAGGATCTAAATGATTATCAGATAAAAGATAATACATATGAAATAGAAATAGAAAATTTTGAAAAGGTACTAAAAACGCTAAAAGATAATATCACTTTATCAATTGAAAAGGTTAACGATTGGCAAACAAAAACTGTCAATACCCAAGATGCGGTAGACCAAATAAATGACCTTCTTATAAAGAATAATTTTATAGGATTTAAAATAGTAAAGAAAAAAACAGAAAACGAGATTGACAAATATTATATTTCGCGTGATGATAATGAATCAAAAGATGAAAACGTATTTAGAACTTTAAGTGAGGGAGAAAAAAACTTTATTGCGTTCTTGTATTTTTATCAACTTTGCTTAAAAACAAATGATACTAAAAACTCTGCAAAAAAGAAAATCATTGTTATTGATGATCCTGTTTCAAGTCTGGGAAGTCAAAATCTATTTTTTGTTTCAACACTAATAAGAGGTCTTATTGTCAATAATAAAAAAAATGGTGGTGGTAGTGCTAATGATTTTAGAAATTCAAATATTGAACAAGTCTTTTTACTTACACATAATTCATATTTTTATAAAGAAATTTCTTTTGACAAAGGCGGAAATTATATTTGCAAAGCAAATTCACACTATTTGATTAAAAAGGATAAAAATTCAAGCATTATATCTCCAAAAATAAAATACGATAATGTTACTTTTAGGGAATATGAAAGACTTTGGAATGAACTTAAATATGATAATATTTCCAATGTATCCATGCTTAACTGCATGCGAAGAATATTGGAAACTTATGTCAATTTTATAGGTTTAGGAAAAGATATTTGGAATACACTATCGGAGATAGATGAGAATGACAATAATTATTGGATATATAGATCTTTACTATCAATGTTACATGATGGTAGCCATAAAATAAACCCTAACGAAGAAATGTATTATCAAGAAACTGATGACTTTGTAAGGGAAAATATTAAGTCAGTTTTTGAAAAGTTATTTTCTCTAATTGGCAAAGAGCATTATAATATGATGATGCAAAATAATTAATAAAAATGTTAAACATCCAAACCCTTAAAAATAACAACCTCATCCTCTTCCAATCCATCTCCGGAAGCCGCTCTTTCGGGCTCGCAACCGAAAACTCAGACACAGACATTCGTGGAGTTTATTATTTGCCGAAAGAAGATTTTTTCGGACTCAACTATATTCCGCAGATTTCTAATGAGACGAATGATATTTCGTATTACGAAATCGGGAGGTTTGTAGAATTATTACAGAAAAACAATCCGAATATTCTGGAGATTCTGGCAAGTCCGGAAGATTTTATTCAACATAAAAACCCGTTGATGAATTTGTTGAAGTCTGAAGATTTCTTATCGAAATTATGCAAAGATACATTTGCAGGTTATGCGATTTCACAAATCAAAAAAGCAAAAGGACTGAACAAAAAGATTTTAAATCCTATCGATAAAGAAAGAAAATCAATTCTTGATTTCTGCTACATTTTAGAAAATAATAGCTCTGTTCCGTTGAAAAAATGGTTGAGAGAATTCCCCTCCTCTGGAGGGATTTCCGAAGGACGGGGTGGTCTTTCCCAAGAAAAATGTGGTTTGGTCAGCATCGACAATACCAAAGGAATGTTTGCGCTATTCTACGATGAATCGGGAGATTTAGGTTACAAAGGAATTATTCAGAATGAAGAAGCCAATCAGGTTTCTGTTTCATCTGTTCCGAAAGGTGAACAATCATTGGCTTTTATGTTTTGTAATCTAGACGCGTACTCCACTTATTGTAAAGATTACCGCGAATATTGGAAGTGGGTTTCAGAAAGAAATGAAGACCGCTACAACGTCAACCAAAACCACGGACAAAACTACGACAGCAAAAATATGATGCACACGATTCGTTTGTTACAGTCTTGTGAACATATCTTTAAAACCGGTTCTTTACAGATTCGGGTCGAAAATCGGGATGAATTATTAGACATCAAAGCCGGAAACTGGTCGTATGATAATGTAATGAAGAAAGCAGAACAGCTGATTACATCTATTGAATATCATCATTCAAAGTCTACACTTCCTGAATTTCCTGATATAGAAAAGACAACCAGACTTTTAGTGGAAATAAGAAATTCACTTTACAGTAATTAAAAAACAAAAAAGGCTCCGATTGGAGCCTTTTTTATGATGATAAGATAGCGTGGATTTCTAATCCGTGCTTCACTTAACTTTGAGTCCATTATCTACTTAATGCAAAGGTGAATTTTATTCCTTTATAATAAAGTAAAAACAATTAACAAGTCGATTTTATCATGCTTTTTCTCAAGCTTTGCGAAGCAAATTTATTAGCCTTTGCTTTCTACAATAGAAAATTTAATGATAAAATCTTTGCGTTTAATAATTTAGAAACTATGATCAGAAGCCCGATAGCGCGGATTTGCAATCCGTGCTTCCAATATAAAACCCTAGCCTCCACGCCAGGGTTTTCCACTACCCCATTTAACATAATATCCTGATTATCAAAATACTTCACTTCAAAATCAATTCTATTCAAAATAATATTTATATTTGAATTACAAATTTAAAAACACAAATATTATGTCAAGTACTTCAGAAGTTGGGCACGCTAAAAATGTAGCGAACCTTCAAAAAATCACACAGCAAGTTACCACTTACAGCCTCTACAATCCTCCGGTAGAAAACATTTCAGTAGCCAACCTTCAGACATTGTACACCACAGCCACTGCAAAATTAGCTGAGGTAGAAGATAAACGAAACGCCAACAAAAATGCAATCATCATCCGTCAGACCGCTTTCGAAAATCTAAAATCAACATGTACCAAAATCGTTAATCTGCTCGAAATTTTAGGATTACCACAAGGAACATTAGATCAGGCAAGATCAATGAACCGTGCAATTCAGGGCAGCTCAAAGAAAACTACCACTCCACCCGAAGAAGGTAAAGAAACTTCCAAAACAGCTTCCACTTCCCGCCAGTCTTTCACCCAGCAGGCTGAAAATTTCGGGATTCTCCTACAGCTATTGGCAACCATTCCGGGCTACACACCGAATGAAGAAGACTTAAAATTAAACAACCTCACCACCTATCACGCATCATTAATGAGTGCAACCCAGGCTGTCGACCAGACAGAAGCCGAGCTCAATACCAAATTGATAGAAAGAGACAAAATTTTATATGCAGAGAGTACGGGCTTGTACACCATCGCTCAGAACATCAAAAAATATGTAAAAAGCCTCTACGGTGCAACATCTCCCGAGTATACAAACGTTTCAGCAATAGAATTTACGAATAGAAAATAATATTTTTTGTGTTCAAAAGAATGTTGAAGCATAGTAACTCAATATTCTTGCAATGTAAAGTTACATTCTTGTTATGTAACTTTATTTTTTTGCGATGTTATTTAAAATTGGCACGATGCAGAATTACATTCTTGCATTGTGAACTTACATTTTTACGTTGAGAAATCATATTCTTGCATTGTAAAACTATATTCTTACGTTGCAAAATTACATTCTTGGGATGCAAACTTCAACTCTTGCATCACAGAAAAATATTTACAAATTTTAGAATAAAAATCTTTCACTAACTAAAAACAAAAAGGCTCCTATTGGAGCCTTTTATATAATATGATCTATTGGGTTTCAGTACCAAAAATCGAATAATTATTTAACCATTCTGATTTCTACTGCAACAAAACCTTTTGGAGATTTCTCTTTTTCAAAAGATACTTTGTTTCCTTTTTTGATAGGTTCCATACAGTTGTTACTGTGGAAGAAAACATTTTCTTTCGAACCGTCTTCTGTAATAAAACCGTAACCTTTTTCACTGAAAAATGTTACAATTCCTGTCTTAATCAATTCTTCAGCTTCGATAGGAGCTGCACCCAGCTGAATGTTGTTGATATCAAAATCTTCAACGTTGCTGTTATCCGGTGGTGTAGAAGTCAACTGCCCATTGGCATCCACGTACATGATCATGTCGTCTAGACCTTTACCTTTGTTGTTGCTGGTTTTACGCTCTTCTCTTTTTTGAGCTTTTTCCTTTGCTTTTTGAACTTTTTTCTTGAAATTTTCTTTTTTAGAGAAAGAATCCGCCATATATTGTATAAAATTTATTTGTTTAAACTGACTTTTTTAGGGATGTATTATATAACCCCAATAACCAATAATACTTCTTCTGTGAAGTAAAAAAGGTATCTTAATTGTTTTTCAGTAATGATGATTCAGATTGTCTTAAGAAAATATTATCGGAATAAAGATCCATCTAAGACATTAAGAAAGTGAAAACTGAGAGGAAAAATGAATATTCTAAACTATTACCGCTAAAGCAAAGATAGAAACCTTCTTATTAATTAAATGCAAATATACAACAAAAGATTGTAACTTCACCTGTCTAGTATATAATTATTTGAAATTCAATCTATTTTAATGCTTTTAAAAACGGCAATACATCATTCTTTTATTAGTCTTTAATCCTTCACGGTTTACAATGTCAGCAAATTGAAAATCATAAACATTTGCCTCCAGTCTTTTCATAAGTACATTTTAATTGTCAAAATAAATATTAAAACTTTCTTTCAATAAAAAACCACCGAAAATTTCGGTGGTTTACTTTTATGATCATAGAATTTACATCCTATGCTGTATTAAATCGTCCCTTAAGGACTTTTATTAAGCTTCGTTCAAAGGCTTGTGCTCTCCCGGCTGGTCTCTTCCTTCTGGGTTTACTTTACTTTCAGGTCTCGCAGGTCTTTCAGGTCTGTTTTGTCCTTCTGGTCTTCCTTGCCCTTCTTCTCTTGGTTTTTGCTCAGGTCTTGGTGGTCTTGGCAACAAAACTTTTCTCGAAAGTTTCATTTTCTTACGGTCATCATAACCCATAAATTTCACTTCAACTTGGTCACCTTCGTTGTAAGGAACTTTATCAAGACGAGCCCATTCGATTTCAGAAATGTGAAGTAATCCTTCAGTTCCTTTTGCAATCGCTACGAAAGCTCCGAAATCCATTACTTTCACTACTTTACCTTGGTAAACTTCACCTACAACAGGTACAAAAGTAATATCGTTGATTCTTGCAATCGCATCGTTGATCTTTTCTCTGCTAACACCAGAAATTTCGATTCTTCCGATTTCGCCAACTTCTTCAATTGCGATAACCGTATCCGTATCTTTCTGCATTTGCTGAATGATTTTTCCACCAGGTCCTATTACAGCACCGATGAAATCTTTAGAGATTTCCATCATTACCATTTTCGGAGCGTGAGGCTTCACATCTTCTCTTGGTGCAGAAATAGTTTCATTTAATTTATCAAGAATATGAAGTCTTCCGTTTCTAGCTTGTAGAAGAGCTTTCTCCATAATATCCATAGAAAGTCCCTGGATTTTGATATCCATCTGACAAGCGGTGATACCGTCTGCAGTTCCTGTTACTTTAAAGTCCATATCACCTAAGTGATCTTCGTCTCCTAAGATATCAGAAAGTACAGTGAATTTTCCGGTTTTTACGTCAGTTACCAATCCCATTGCAATCCCGGAAACCGGTTTTGTAATTTGAATACCTGCATCCATCAAAGCCAAAGTTCCTGCACAAACTGTCGCCATTGAAGACGAACCGTTTGATTCTAAAATATCAGAAACGATACGGATAGTATAAGGATTTTCTTCAGGGATCATATTTGCCAAAGCTCTTTGAGCTAAGTTTCCGTGACCAACTTCTCTTCTTGAAGTTCCTCTTAAAGGTCTTGCTTCACCCGTAGAGAACGGTGGGAAGTTATAATGTAAGAAGAATCTCTCGTCATAATTTACCATTACGCTGTCTACCATGTTTGCATCTTTTACTGAACCTAAAGTTACAGCTGTTAAAGATTGAGTTTCACCTCTTGTGAAAATTGCAGAACCGTGAGCTCCCGGTAAATAATCGATTTCGCTCCAGATTGGACGAATTGTTTCAGGATCACGACCATCAAGACGGATTTTATCATTGATAATCATCTGACGCATCGCTTCTTTTTCAACATCGTGGTAGTATACTTTTGCGAAAGGAGTTACTCTTTCCAGTTCTTCAGCATCTTCTACATATTGAGCTAAGAATTCAGCTAAAACAGCTTTGAATTTCTCACCTCTTTCTTCTTTTCCTGAAGGAGTTTTTGCTACTTCATATACTTTATCGTAAGTTTCTTTCCACACTTTCTCGCGAATTGCTTCGTCGTGATTTTCGTGGCTGTATTCTCTTTTTGGGAATGATTTGCCTACTTTTTCAGCTAATCTTTCCTGAGCCTCAACTTGTTTTTTAATTTCAACGTGAGCAAACTGAATCGCTTCAAGCATTTCTGCTTCAGAAATCTCTTTCATCTCACCTTCTACCATTACGATAGAATCTTTAGTTGCTCCCACCATGATATCAAGGTCAGCAATTTTAAGATCTTCAAATTTAGGGTTTACAGAAAGTTCACCGTTGATTCTTACTACTCTTACTTCAGACATTGGTCCGTTGAAAGGAATATCTGTGATAGCAATCGCTGCAGATGCTGCAAGACCCGCTAAATCGTCAGGAATAGATTCTCCGTCGTAAGAAATCAATGAAATCATCACCTGAACTTCTGCGTGGAAATCTTCCGGGAATAATGGTCTCAAAACTCTGTCTACCAAACGCATCGTCAGGATTTCCTGATCTGAAGGTCTGGCCTCTCTTCTGAAAAAGTTTCCGGGGATTTTTCCACCAGCGTAGAATTTTTCTCTGTAATCTACTGTTAATGGTAAGAAATCTACACCGTCTTTAGCTTCTTTACTTGCTACTACGGTTGCTAAAAGCATTGTTCCGCCCATTTTTACTACTACAGATCCGTCAGCTTGTTTTGCCAGTTTCCCTGTTTCTAATGTGATTTCTCTGCCGTCTGCAAGAGTAATCAACTCTGTAATTGCTTGAGGTATACTCATAAATTGTTTTGTGTTGCGCTCCGTATTGAGCACTTTAATTATTGATATTTTCGTCTAAAATGTGATGCAAATTTAGTGTTTTTGTTTTAAATAGAATGTTGAAACTTCTTGAGGCTCAATTTCAGGCATTCCATTCATATTAATTACGGATTTTTTTTTATTAAAAATCCTGTAACCGAGCCTCCATTCTATATAATCTGCTTTATGAAACTTAAAGGATCTCAAACCGATCCCTATCAACAGATTTTTCCCGACAGTATACTGAAAACCTACTCTCTGATAGAAAATAGTTTTATCATAACGTCGGTCAATTTCTTTTTTAAATATATAGAATCCCGGCTGAATCTGAATCGCAAATTTTGAAATCGAAAGTCGGTAAGAAGGAAATATATTTAATAAAAGTTGATCCCGTTGAAATCTTTTTGTACTTTGGATTATTCCGTTTTTATCCTGATAAAACTTGTGATTGTAATCTTCGTCATACATAAGACCAATCCCCAAGCCCAAAGATGATTTATAAGTAACCTGTCTGTGATACACCGTTTCTATTCCCCAGTTCTGGTAGTATTTACTTTCAAATTTTCTGATCATATCTACATCATCAGCCTGAAATCCCGGATCTACTCCATAAAAAATAGAATGCCTTACCGCTCCGAAAACATTCACATCCAGCGTAGAATATTTGTCAAATGCTGATAAAGAATCTTTTGGGGCAAATTGTCTTTCATCAAAATGATAAGTGAGAGATAATTTTGGAGAAAAAGTATTCATCCCTTTATTCGGAAGTTTCAGAGCGCCATTTGAAAAATGATTAAAATTTAAGCCTAAACCTAAATCAAAATGTTTTCCCAGATAATATTTATAGTTAGCTCCCAAATTAATGTAAATACTTACGGAAGAACCAAAAGTCTGATTAACATATCCTTTTTTCAAATCATACGGAGTCCAGTTGAAGGCAAAACCTCCGCTTGTCTCATAGTTCCATGAATGAGTTGGTGTTTCTTTAATCACTCCACCAAAAGTTCCGTAAACAGCAAAAGGTTTTCCTATATCACTGTTTTTCAGATAATCAAAAGCCACAATACCGCCACCATAATAAGGTCTTCCAAATCTTTTATGCCACTCCTGGCTGCCATCAGTTTGTACAGTAAGTTCGGCAGAAGCACCAATAACATCTCTGTGTTTAAGTTCTTTGAGGTAATCATTTGTTCCCAAAAACTTCCCAAACTGCATACTTACAGAACCTTGCAAATTTGATCTTCGAACAGTATCCAATTCCTGAGAATTGTAAAAAGTTGACATTAAAAGAAAGAAAAAGAGATAAAAATATTTCAAATCTGTAGTTTAATTTTAAAAACGAGCAAATTTAAACGATTTCTTTAAAGATCTGTGAATTTTAATGCTCAATTTTTAGGATTTCAAAAATTAAAGCACAAAAAAAAGCAACCTCTTTCGAAGTTGCTTCTTTATTTTGGAAACTGGATAGATTATTTTCTTAATCCTAGTTCAGCGATAATCGCTCTGTATCTTGTAATATCTTTTTTCTTAAGATAATCCAATAAACTTTTTCTCTTACCTACTAATTTCACCAAAGATCTTTCAGTATTGAAATCGTGACGATTTGCCTTCAAGTGCTGAGATAAATGGTTAATTCTGAACGTGAAAAGAGCTACCTGTCCTTCAGCTGTTCCTGTGTCTTGTGCAGATTTTCCGTGCTTTGCGAAAATTTCTGCTTTTTTTTCTGTTGTTAAGTACATTCCAATATTGTTTAATGATTATTATGTAACGGGTGCAAAAGTACGACTATTTTTTTAATCACCAAAACAGTAATTTAAAATTAGAAATAAGATACCATTGAAAAGCAATCCGGGTTTCTCTAAATAATACAGTATCAGCATTTTTTAATAATAATTTAAGCAATCTACCAGAGTTTGGAGACATTATTGATTCCATATATTAAAATTGATAGAAAAATATGTTAACAAATTCTTAAATAAATTATGCCATCCCGTTAAAAGACAGTAATTTTACAGCCGACAAAAAGATGAAAAAATTTTTATTTTATACGCTTATTTCTTCTGTATTTATCATCAGTGTTTCTTCTGTGAAAGCACAGAAAACCTCAGCTCATGATAAAATAAAGAAAGTTTTATATTTCAATCCTGAAGTTGAACCTGATATTGAAGAAATAAAAGAACCAACCAATCATGCATTCTTCAGTGCAGTTTCGGATAATATCAGCGCTTTTCGCAAAAATAAAATGCTAAGATCTGAAATTCAGGTTTCTTTTGACAGCATCGATTCTAAAACCATTACCGAATACAGTAAAAATAATGATGCCGACTTTGTCATTGTTCCTAAAGTAAAATATTTCAAAGTAGGATTAGGAAAATACGTTTTCTCTAATCAGGTTGTCGTAAGCATGAAACTTTTTGATGCGGAAGGAAATCTCGTTACCTCTTCAGAGTATGACACTTACCGGAAAAACATGCGCCTTTTAGGTTCCACAGAAAATTCTATAAAAATAGGAACCAACGGTGCCATGAAAAATATCCTTAAAGAATTAAGAAAGATAAAACCTTCTGCAGAAGCTGGTTTTTAAACTTTAAATAAACCTTAAATTTGGTTCATCATTCTCCTATTCTAAAAATTTGAGTTATTTTTGCATATCAAAAATTTCAGGTTTTGAATTCTACACACGAACTTACTTTTAACCCCGCCGATATTGCCGAAAGACTCAGTGAACTTCCCGCTGATGAAAGGCTACTCGCTTTTCTGAAGGTTCCGAAAGAATACAAAGCCGATGTTTTTTCACACTTAGACCCTGATTTCCAGGAAGAAACCATCCGAAGCATTGGAAGTGATGACGTTTCAGACATTCTTAATGCGATGACTCCCGATGACAGAACAGCTCTGTTTGAGGATTTTCCGGATGAGCTGATAAAATATTCTATCAATCATCTTAATCCGCAGGAAAGAAGAATAGCCCTGAAACTTCTTGGCTACAATTCTGATTCTATTGCGCGTCTGATGACTCCTTATTACATCCAGATCCGAAAAGAATGGACGGTAAAAAGATGTCTACAGCAGATCAAAAAAGTAGGGAAAAGAGTAGAAACCATCAATCATCTGTATGTTGTGGATGAAAGAAATCATCTTATTGACGATTTAGCTTTAGGAAGTTTATTGTTAGTGGAAGAAGATACTTTAGTTTCAGAATTAACAGATAATCAGTTTGTTGCTATTAAAACAACAACTTCCAAAGAAGATGCCGTTACTTATTTTGAAAAATATGACAGAACAGCGCTTCCCATTATTACCGAAGCCGGAGTTTTGGTAGGAATTGTAACGATTGATGATATTTTAGATCAAATTGAATCACAAAATACCGAAGATATTCAAAAATTCGGGGGACTTGAAGCTTTAGATTTACCTTATACGCAAACCTCTTTGATGGAAATGATCAAAAAGAGAGGAATGTGGCTTATTATTTTATTTTTCTCTGAAATGTTGACCGCTTCTGCGATGGGATTTTTTGAAGACGAAATTCAGAAAGCCGTTGTTTTGGCATTATTTGTACCGTTAATTATTTCAAGTGGAGGAAATTCAGGTTCCCAAGCCGCAACTTTGATTATTCGCGCGATGGCACTACAGGAAATCGGTTTAAAAGACTGGTGGTACGTAATGAAAAAAGAGATTTTCACCGGATTATTTTTAGGTGGAATTTTAGGAATTATCGGATTTTTGAGAATTATGATCTGGCATAAAGCAGGATTTTTTGATTACGGAATTCATTGGGCATACATTGGCTTAAGTGTCGGATTTTCTTTAGTGATGATCGTTTTATGGGGAACACTTTCAGGTTCTATGGTTCCATTTATTCTTAAAAAATTAAAGCTAGACCCCGCTACATCTTCTGCTCCATTTGTAGCAACTTTGGTAGATGTTACCGGATTGATTATTTACTTCTCTGTTGCCGGCCTTTTCTTAACCGGAAAACTTTTGTAATTTTAGGCAAAGTCTAAAATTATATGAAATCGCCATGTGTGGGTTTCCAAATTATAGTGAAAATAGTGCGATTGCATATGACTTTTAAAACGCAATAAAATCTGCATATGAAAGTAATTTCTCTCGTTCCTTCGATTACAGAAGCTTTATTTGATTTAGGATTAACAGAAAACGAAATTGTCGGAAGGACAAAATTCTGCATTCACCCTTCAGAAAAAGTAAAAAATATAGAAATTATCGGCGGTACAAAAAATCTTAATATCGAGAAGATTAAAAGCCTTCAACCTGATTTAATTATTGCCAATAAAGAAGAAAACGTCAAAGAACAGGTTGAAATTTTGATGAAAGATTTCAAAGTAATTGTTTACAATACGGAAACGATTGAAGATAATTATTACTTATTGAAAAATTTGGGTCTGCTTTTTAATAAAGAAGAAAGAGCGCAGGCTTTCAATCTAAAAATCTACGAAATTCTCAATCAAACCAAAATAAATACAAAAGTAAAAGTTGCCTATCTTATTTGGAATAATCCTTATATGACGGTGGGTTCAGATACATTTATACATCATATTTTAAATGAAATTGGTTTTGAAAATATATTTAAAAACCAAACCCGCTATCCAATAATTAAGACTGAAGATTTGGCGGTAGCCGATGTCATCCATCATGCTATCTTCGGAACCTTTTCCTTTTAAACAAAAGCATATTGCCGAACTAAAAAAGATTTATCCTCATAAAAAGATTATGATTGTAGATGGTGAAGCTTTTTCGTGGTACGGAACACACATTGCAAAGTGTGAGAACTATTTTAAAGAACTGATTGCTGAATTTAATGATTAAATAAAATAAGAGTTTGTCATTCTGTAGGAATCTAAGTTGCAGTACTCTTCTATATCGAGATTCCTACGGAATGACAAACTTTTTGTTTTAAATTATATTGACGAAGTTTTAAATAAAAAAACTCCGACTTAAAAAAATCGGAGCTTATATTTTAATATTTAGATAAGATTACAAAATCTTTGAAACTTCATTACAAAGCCATTCCAATAATTCTAAATCTTCCTTTGTAAAAGGATCAATCGTATGAGAATCGATGTCAATCTGACCAATATTTTCACCATTTTTAAAAATAGGAACTACAATTTCAGCTTTTGTATCAATCGAACAGCTCAGATAATTATCCTGTAAATGTACATCGGGAACAATAAATGTTTCGTTGGAAACAGCCACCTGCCCGCAAATACCTTTTCCGTAAGGAATAATGATATGATCGGTTTCAGCTCCTACGTAAGGACCTAATTTCAGTTCGTCTTTATTACCGTTTTTAAAGTAAAAACCGGTCCAGTTGAAATAAGATATTTCCTGGTCTAATAAATGACAAACTTTCTCAAGCTTCTCATCAGTATTATGTTTTGGACTTTCAAGAATAGACGAAAGTCTTTTTTTTATTTCAGACATTGTAATATTTTTTTTATGAAAATTGTTTTAAAGAAAGTTCATTTTTAAACCCGAACATTCCTCTTTCTTTTATCATTTCTGCAACACCTTCCGGAACCTGGTTTTCCCAACCGCCGATATTACAAGCAATTTTTCTTAGAATTTCTCTTGAATATATTTCCAAAAACTCAGGATTGTAGCTGGTAATATCTACAATACGATTATTGTGTTTGAAATATTTGTACAACTCTTTTAGGTTTTCTTCTACTTTTAAGTTTGAGGAATCCAACAATTCATGAGTTTCAGGATCTTTGTAAGGATACAAATACACTCTCATTCCGTTTCTGAAAAACTTACCAAAAGCTTCCAAAATACCACCTGAAAGATCTTTGTAATATTTCTCATCAAACACCATCAACATATTATTAACACCCATCGTTACGCCAATATCACCATTGGTATAATGTGAGAAATAATCAATCAATCTGTAATATTCTGAGAAATTTGAAATAATAACTGTATAGCCTAATTTACCCAAAACATCTACACGATCAAGAAAATCTCTTTCATCAATATCTCCGTCTGCACGCAGGTTTGAAATGGTAATTTCAATAAGGATTTCGGTTTCTTCCTGTGTACAGATTGCGTCTTTTAGGAACATATCCATTCCGTTTCGAAGCATATCTATATTTACTTTGGTAACAGGTCTGAAACTTCCTCTTACCGCAAAAATGTTTTTCTTATATAGAATATCCGCAGGAAGCATGTTGTTTCCTTGAGAATTGAAGATCACAGCATCAGTCATATTATTTTTCACCAGTTGCAAAGACATCAATCTGTTGTCAACATAAGCAAAAGCCGGACCGCTGAAATCTATCATATCAATCTCAAGATTGTCTGTAGAAACCTCATCATAAAGAGATTCTATCAACCTTCTTGGGTTATCATAATAATTATATGCCCCGTAAATAAGATTTACACCAAGATTCCCAAGTGTTTCCTGCTGCAACGTGGCATCGTTTTCTTTGAATTTTACGTGAATTACGATTTCGTTGTAATCTTCGTTTTCTTTCACCTGAAAACGAATTCCGACCCAACCGTGACCTTTTACGGTTTTATCGAAATTGATCGTCGTTACTGTGTTTGCATAAGAAAAATATTTTCTTCCGGGATTAGTGTCTCTTGAAATTCTTTCTTCAATTAGTGATACTTCGTAGCGAAGCATTTTTCTAAGTCTGTTTTGCGTAACATACCTGTTTTTTACTTCTTTTCCGTAGATCGCATCACTAAAATCTTTGTCATAAGCTGACATTGCCTTAGCAATTGTACCGGAAGCCCCCCCTGCTCTAAAAAAGTGTCGTACAGTTTCCTGTCCTGCTCCAATTTCTGCGAAAGTACCATAAATAGTAGGATCTAGATTAATTGTTAATGCTTTTTGTTTAGGAGTTAGTTTCTGATACATTAGGACATTAAATTTTTCGTAAATTTACCAAAAT
>Ga0157373_10000092_pt1 | contig 74657 bp, 78 predicted proteins | sample C65metaG_FD_113460 | JGI IMG/M metagenome (GOLD analysis project Ga0157373, IMG submission 113460) | Corn rhizosphere microbial communities from Kellogg Biological Station, Michigan, USA - C6-5 metaG | ecosystem: Host-associated > Plants > Roots > Rhizosphere > Soil | place: USA: Michigan... | reverse complement strand
GTCACCCTCGACCGCAAGGTACTGGCCGAACTGGCCGTCAATGAGCCCAAGGCTTTTACGGCCGTAGTCAAAGCCGCCAAAAAATAATAAGTGGTCAGATTAGCGTAAGCCGGGTTTTGTCGAGACTGGTCATCTATCTAGGCGCACCGTTGCCGGTACGCTCGAGCGGTTTTTGTGATGGTTCCTTAGCGGGACGCTTTGGGCTTTAGGCCCTAAAGTATCCATCTCCTTGCAGCAGGCAGGGTTTACCGCTTTGCGATGTCACCATCGCAAACTGCGAGCTCTTACCTCGCTCTTTTCACCCTTGCCCCGTTTTTAGGCGGAGCGGTATTGTTTCTGTGGCACTTTCCCTAGGGTTTCCCCTGGTTGCTGTTAGCAACTGCCTTTCCCTACGCTGCCCGGACTTTCCTCCTGCATGCACCTTGCGGCGCACCTCAGGCGATCAGCCGATAATCTGGCGCAACTCTATTATACCACTTATGCCAAAAAAGTACATCACTGGTTAGCAGCGACTTCGTCCAAGGCTTCGTTGACCGCACTGTCTGCAATTTTGTTCAACTCCCTGGGCACGTGCGTAAATGACACATGCCGGAACGTCGGGACCATTTGCTTGATTGATTCATGGATTGGCCATAGGTCGCGGTTTTTGACCTTGAATCTGCCGAGCATTTGATTGACGACCAGTAAACTGTCCATGTATACGTGCACATCGCGAATGCCCATGGCCTGCGCCTCCTTGAGCCCGAAGCGCAGCGCCTGATATTCAGCCTGATTATTAGTGGTAACGCCCAAATATATTCCCTTTTTTACAACGATTTGGCCGTCCATACTCATGATAGCGAAGCCGCTGGCCGATGGACCAGGATTGCCGCGCGAGCCACCGTCTGCATACATTTTTGCTTCTGTTAGTTTGGGCATACCGTTTTCGGTTTTAGTATTTTTGTCGCTTGTCGACGTATTTTCCAGTGTAAAATGGATCATCTTGATTGGCGTCTCCAGCGTGACTTGTGGTCCATAGTAGCCCCGGTAAGCGCGCAGCATCTCCTCCTGCGAACCAAATGGCTCATGACCGTCAAAGTCGTCTTTCGCGATGTCGGCCAACCGCTTTTCAATCACCCTATCGACGCGCGCAGTGCCAACGACAATCCACGTTTCTGGGTTGTGTGGGTCGACCTTGTCTAACAGTTCGATGCGATCGTTGACATGGATATCCTTGTCGTCGTAAATGCGCCAGGTAGATGTCTTTTTGCCTTCGCGCACTAAGTTTGCAAGTTCGTGGTCGAGTTTGAGTGTTTTCATAGCTGTTTGGAGTATAGCAGACTCCGGTCGGTTGTAGAAAATGCTAAAAGTTTGACGGCACTAGAAAAACTATTCTTGGAGGGCTGCAAGAACGGGCGCATCGCCTTTCAGTACGGCAAGCAGACTCTGGAAATAGGCATCTGGGCCGAGTTCCTCCAGAAGCTTCTTGTTGGCCTCGATCCAAGTTGACTCATCAATAAGAAGCGGATGGTCGCCAAATAAGCCATCTTCAAAGTTGATAGCATAATACGGATTTATGAGCATGTTCTTTACGCCTTCAGCAGAAATTTCATCGGACATGGTGACCTCCAGGTGTTACAAGATCAGGGGAAATATGAATAATCTTTGGTCGGGGTGACAGGACTTGAACCTGCGACCTCACGGCCCCCAGCCGTACGCGCTACCAACTGCGCTACACCCCGAATAGACTCCCCTATTCTAACAGATATGTGTTGAATAAAACAGCGAGTCTTAGACAAAACCACATCGACACATAACACGAAGAGAAATATAAAAGAATGACCCGACAACCGAATGAATACCTGGTTAAATCCAGGTGGGTGCTCGCACATAACAGCCACGGCCGTTATAAATATTGAGCTCCCATTGCAAAAGAATATTCAGATAATCATTTGCTCGATTGCCGAGCCATTCACATTGTAGCGCCAAAATGCTGCAAGTTAAACCAAAAACGTGAAGATTGCTTGCTGGATATTGAGCAAAATGGGGCTAATGAAGTGCGACAAAAACAGCAGCACGAGCAGCAACGGCAAAAATCCCATGGCTTCTATCTGTTGCATAACGCGCTGGAGCGGTTCCGGCGCGAAGGCGTACAGCAAGCGCGAGCCATCGAGTGGTGGCAGCGGGATCATGTTAAACACGAACAGCGTGATATTAAGGGTAATAAAAATGCCGAGCGGATGGACGAGCTCTCCCGTAATAACACCAAAACGGAACGCCAGCGCACCAATGACTGCTAGCGCCAAGTTAGTAAGTGGTCCCGCTAGAGCCACCAGCGCCGCACCATATTCGCCGAAGCGCACCTGGTCGGGGTCAAATGGCACTGGCTTTGCTACCAAAATCGGCGGCAAGCCGAATAACACCATCACGATCGGCAACAAAATAGTCATATACAAGTCTACGTGTTTGAGGGGATTCAGTGTTAATCGTCCCTGCTCTGCTGCCGTTTCGTCACCGAGTTCGTGCGCCACAAAGGCATGCATTGCCTCGTGAATCCCCAGCGAAATAAGTAGTGTAACAATAAAAATGCCAATGTCGCCCAACGATAGTCCTGAAAGCATGACACTAGTATAGCGTAATTTAGGGTAATTGCTTGCGTTTTGGTCCAAAGTTATGCTGGTTATTGACTTCAGAGGTGAAAACAGATACAATAAACCCTTGAAAGAAGGAATAATTTGATGCGTAAGTGTGAAATCACCGGTAAAGGCAAGCAGTTTGGCAACAACGTCAGCTTTTCGCAACGCCACACCAAAAAGGTTTGGGAGCCGAACCTACAGAAGAAGACGGTTATTGTCGACGGCAAGAAGGTAAAGCTCAAGATCAGCACGCAAGCTATTCGCACCCTCAAGAAAAAGGGCTTGCTGGAACAGCCGACCAATAAAAAGCTCACCACAAAAGACGTCGCACTTGCTGCGTAAGGTTTGGATTATCTTATAAAAACACCTCCCATAGTAGGAGGTGTTTTTATGTAGATCGGTTTAGGAAACGTACCATAAGCCAAGAGGTTACAATGTGTGTTGGCCGGCACGCGGCCGCACCAACACACATATATATACCTACGACTCCAGCACAATCAACTGCGTCACGTCGCTCATTTCACTCTGTTTGAGCTTGAGTTTGGCAACCGTCTCCTTAGGCTCCATGCCAAGCGCTTTGATGGCTTCTTCGAGCGACTGTTGCGGCACAGAAAAGGTAAGCGCTTTGTCATCATAGTGTGTGGGAATGACCAGCTTCGGCTCAATTTTTTTGATAAGCTTGAGCGCACCAACGGCGTCCAACGTGTAGCCGTGCCCGCCGACCGGCACAAACATGACGTCAACCATACCAATAGCCTCAAGCTGCGCATCGCTCAGCTCTGGGTACACATGACCGGTGATCAGAATACGCAAATCGTCAACCATGAGCTTGTACATGGTTGCTGTTTTTTTGTCATCTTCATCCATGTGAGCGCGCGCGGCAATGCCATAAATAGAGACTTCCGAGACCTCGTATTCGCCCGGCTGGTCAATCATAATTTTGGCCGGTTGGGTTGGGTCAGCGTGCGCACCCGTAAAGAGCGCGATGTCCCCCGCTTTGGCGACCGATTTGCCGCCTAGATCCGCCAAATTATCGTCAACCACCACGCGAGCCTGCTTAGTGACAAGTGTTAAACAGTTAGCACCATGAAATTGTATGTCCATACGTTCTCCTTAAACTATTCAGCCAGTACGCCGTTTTTGTCCAGCAATATTTGCTTCTTGGAATCCAGAACGGTCACGATGAACCGGTCCTTGATCTGTCGGCGGTAGGCAAATTCGGACGGCGCCATCACCGTGTAGCGAATTTCCTTATTCTCTTGTGTCTCGAGTTCGGAGACAAAACGCTGAATCGCATTTTGGTTAACGTCACCGACCACCAACAGGTCAATACCACTGGAATCGTCGCGCGTAAATTGGCCAGTATAGAGCACGATTTCTAGGTGACCAAGTCCTTTGAGCATTTCTTCTTCAGGAGTTACAGTGGCCTTTTTAGCCTTAGCTGCAGTTGGGGCTACAGCACCAGCCGCACCCGATTTACCAAAAATCGTCACCAATGGTTCGTAGAATTCGTAACGCTGATTCACCTCATAATACAAACGGTTATTCGTGTTATCCGATATAATAATGCCGACGTTAAGCAGATTGGCTAGCTCGCGGCGCACCGAGTTAATCTGTTCGTCGATCTTGCGGGTAATTTCCCGCACATAGAACGATCGATTGGGATTGCTATAAAATAACTGCAGCAGCTTTACCCTCGTCTTTGACCCAAACAATTGCTCAATCATGAGCCTATTGTAGCAAACTTTGTCACCGATCTATAGATCATTTGTTCAAGAAAGTTGTGATTAAGTCTACGGATTCTTCCTTACGGCCGATCCAGTGAATACTTTTGTTGCGCCGGAACCACGTGCGCTGGCGCTTTGCATACTGAATTGTATTCCTTATGATGAGCGTTTTAGTCTCATCGAGCGTAGCCTGTCCCTTCAGATATGCACGGAATTCCTGGTAGCCGATGGTTTGCAGTGCCGGAGTTCCCCAACCGTAGGTTGCAACCAATTGCTGAACTTCGGCCGTCAGACCATTGCCGAACATCCGCTCTACCCTGTCGGTGATGCGCTGTTCGAGCATGTTGCGATCTGTCGCCAAACCCAGAACCAGCGTGTTGGGGCGTAGATTTTTAGGCTGTGCTGGCACACCCCCAGTTTCAAGTTGGCGCACTAGATGCCGTGGGTTTAAAGCGTTCGCGGGTAGCGGAATGCCCCTGACTTGGAGTTCCTCTTGGAGCTCTGGAACACCGAGTTGCTGGAAACGTTGGCGCTCGGCCGCGTCCCCTTTGGCCGGAAACGAAAAATCGTACAGCACGGCGTCGATGTACAGCCCCGTACCACCGACCAAAAACGGCACTTTGCCCCGCGCCGCAATGTTCTGAATAGTCTTCTGCGCCAAGACCTTATACTGCGCTGCCGTAACCTGTTCGTTTGGCGCCGCGATATCCAGGAGATGGTGCGGCACGGCTTGTTGTTGCCTGGCCGTCGGCTTTGCCGTCCCAATGTCTAAACCGTGGTATACGGTCCGGGAATCCGCCGCAATAATTTCGCCATTAAAGTGCCGTGCTAGATCAACGGCTAAGGCCGATTTACCAGAAGCAGTTTCGCCCACAATGACGATTAGAGGAGGCTGGTTTGGCTGGGGTTCCATAGAAGGTTCGCAATATCCACCTTATAATCGTCAGAAACGCTGACGCCTTCGGCTTCTAGCACCTTGCGGTGCGCCTCGCGGCCACCACCGGGCCAGCCTACCGCCAAACCGCCCTGTTTGTTAACGACGCGCTGCCATGGCAAATCGGTCGGACCAGTGTGCGCGATCTGCCCTACTTCCCACGCCGCCCAAGCAGCGCCGCACAAAGCGGCGAGCTGCCCATAGGTCATGACTCTGCCCTCTGGAATTTGCGCCACCAAAGCGTAGACACGCTTGGCAAAATCAGCATCAACCCTTGGCATCGAAGTACCTCGCTACGTCGTCCCAGGTATGGACGACGGTTATGTTTTTGGCTTTGGCTTCTTTGGCGGGCAGCTTATTCCAGCCATAATTGCCAAATAGCAACGACTGCACGCCACAATCCGCGGCCGCGATGCAGTGCTTGAGCTGGTCATCTATCAGATAGTCAGCGCCCAGCTGCTGACATAGGTCGCCTTTACTTTTTTTGAGGCTTTCGCGCAAATTTTTTGTGTCGTCATAAAAACCGGCAAAGTGCACTGCCGAAAAGATATCTGGAAAATGCCGGTCGAGCCATTCGGTCGTTAGGGGCTTGATGCTCAGGCGACGCGACGTCAGGACGATCAGATCATACTGTTCTTTCAGCTTTTGTAGAACCGGAATTGCCTCTTTAAAATGCTCGAACATGCCAAACATATCTGATTCGTGGAGTTCAGCAGCCCGCACCAACGCTTCTTCGTATGGAATACCCCAAAACTTAGCCCAATCTTCGTCGTATTGGTCCACGGTCAGATCCATATTCCAACGTTTATTGCTGTATGCCGTAAAGCCCGGCACACTTGCCGACAGCACATCATCTACATCGACGGCGATAGTTTGTTTGCTCATAGTGATGTTTTATTTACACGAGTTTTTGCTTCGTTGGCCACGGTTTTCAGGAATTCTTCTACGGTGTATGAAGTCGTTTGGTCAGCGACGGCCAGATCCTTACGGATGCGTGGCGTCAGTTCGCTCGTTTCAATTTCCTTTTCGCCAATAACAACAGCGTACGGAACCTTCATGATTTCAGCGTTACGAATTTTTTTACCAACTGATTCATTGTCGTTGTCCACGGTCAAACGCAAACCAAGCTCACAGGCTTGTTCGGCAACTTTATCAGCAAAAGCCACCGTTGTCTCCTCTTGATTAACAGTAATCAGACGAATTTGCTCGGGTGCCAGCCAAACCGGAAACTTACCAGCAACATGCTCAATCAGAATACCGATAAACCGTTCGAGCGAACCGTAAATGACGCGGTGGATTGCTATTGGCGTTTTTTCGCCGCCGTCTTTGTCGGTAAATGTCAACCCGAAGCGCAGGGGCTGCTGGAAATCTAACTGGATAGTGCCCATTTGCCACGGCCGCCCAAGCGCATCTTTCATAAGAATATCGATCTTTGGGCCATAAAACGCACCGTCGCCCTCTTCTACCAAAAACTCCTTGCCACTTTCTTCCAAAATCCCTTTAAGCGTCGCTTCGGCACGATCCCATAACGCGACATCGCCCATAAACTTATCGGGGCGGGTACCGAGCCGGAAGGAATATTCCATACCAAAAATAGAATAGAACAGCTCGGTGATTTCAAACACTCGCTGGTACTCGTCCTTGATCTGGTCTTCGCTGACGAAGATATGAGCATCGTCTTGGCGGAATTCGCGCACCCGCAACAACCCGTTGAGCGTACCCGACTTTTCAAATCGATGCAATGTATCGGTATCGCTCAGACGCAACGGAAGTTCGCGGTATGAGCGCTGTTTATGCTTAAAGACGATCATAGCATTCGGACAGTTCATAGCCTTCATGCCGTATTCCTCGTCTTCCTCAGTCTGTGCCGTAAACATATCGTCCCAGTAGTGGTCGTAATGTCCGGAGGTCACGTATAAATCACTCTTGTTAAGAAGCGGCGAAACAATCTCGCGGTAGTTACGTTTGGCGTGCTCCTCGCGCCAAAAGCTAACTAGCTCGTTATACATAATGACGCCGTTGGGTAACCAATACGGCATACCGGGGGCCGTCTCATGGAAGAAAAACAGATCCAGTTCTTGGCCGAGTTTGCGGTGGTCGCGTTTTTTGGCTTCTTCTAGCGCAGCCAAATGTTGGCGGAGTTCTTTATCTGTTGCAAAGCCTGCGCCATATATACGCTGCATTTGCGGGTTGCTTTCCTTGCCGCGCCAGTACGCGCCAGAAATCCGGAGCAATTTGAACGCGCCAGCTTGTCCGGTTGATTGCAAATGCGGACCGCGGCATAGATCGGTAAAGTCGCCATTCCGGTAGAACGACACTGTCTCTACTTTACTGTCGTCGCTAGTGGCCAGGCCTAACTCGCTGGCGTCCAAATCTTTAGCCACAGTCGTGCCGGCGCGCTTCAGGTCGTTGAGCAACTCTTCTTTGTATGGCTGGTTATTTTCTCTGGCCCAAGCAATTGCCTCATCAATCGGTAGGTTAAACTGTTCAAATGACTGATTTTCGGCGATAACTTTTTTCATTTCGGCTTCTATTGCCGGGAAATCTTCGTCGGATAGCTGCTTGCCGTCTAAGTCAATGTCATAATAAAAACCGTTTTCGACGACTGGGCCGACGCCAAGTTTTACGCCCGGATACAGTCGCGTGAGTGCCGTTGCCATGATGTGCGCGAGGCTGTGGCGCATTGCGTGTAAGTCGGGTTGTTGATTCTCTGCCATGGTTAGGGCTCCTTTCTTAATAGAAAAAGACGCGATGTTTCGGTTCAATACTCTCGCATGGTATTTAACCTAACATTCGCGTCTCGGACCCAAACGGTATGTCGCACAATTTTGGTGCTGCCGTTCGGGCGGTTCCACCGGACTTCCTTCCGCCCTCCCAGGCTTCAGGCACTTGTCCCAGCACGTTAACGCACGTTCTGATTGCCCACGGAGCTCTGCAGTTGGTAGCTGCTTCGCCGCTCGATATGTTGGCGGAAACACTTTCTCGCCGAACGACTTATGAACCTTGCGATTCATAATCATTGTAACACATCGCAAAACTTCGCCTTACACGTACTACTATAGCAAGGCTGGTACGATTCGGCTAGTACTAATGTGTTGTCATTTTTGTAATAGTCGTTGGGGAAAACTCCCCCTCATACATATGTCTCTTATATCATGTATGGTGTTTTAGCACTCGTCGCACGATCCTGCTAAAATACCTTTCCTGATATAAAAAACCAGGGCGCTTACCCTGGTGCGTCTAAACGAATTGGTGGGCCCTAGAGGATTCGAACCTCTGACCTCATCCACGTCAAGGATGCGCTCTAGCCAACTGAGCTAAGAGCCCTCACGTTTAGAACCCTTTAAATATAGTCTATTTTACTCTAATTAGCAAGCCCTCGTCTCTGTTAAGGACGCGGGCTCGTGACTGCCCGTGCATTACCCGATCTACAAGTTTACGGCTGCCAAACAAAAAGTGTCCTGGGGAGACAAAACATAGCCTGTCAGCCGAATGCGTCTGATACTGGAGACTTGACGCGCGTGGCAACCTCTGATAACATAGTCGGGTTAAGAGACTTTTTGGTGAGTATCAAAAAAGCAAGCACGCTTGATGGGTTCAAGCTTTTCTATGAAGAGCTAACGTTCTCATCCAAGCCCAATCGGATTCGTCGCTTTCGCGTCGTAACCTCAGTAAAATAGTAATTCACTAAAAGCCGCGTTCATATATGTATGTGTAGCGCGGTTTTTTAGTGCCTTTATACATATACACATTTTCCCACATAGTTTTCCACTAGCTTTTTCATAAGCGTTATGACAATATATTGTCATGGTATGTATATATTGCGGGTCCTCTACTCAAGTCGTAAATTCTCGGGCGCAGAAGCGTCTTAACCAGGTTTGGCGCCGGCGCCAATGCACTGTCTGCGGGAATGTTATGACCACGCACGAAGCAACCGACCTAGGTGCTACGCTACGCATTGCAAATAATAAGCCTGCCAAGCGGGCCTCTTCCTTGCGGCCATTTGACCGGGATCATTTGTTTATTAGTATTTACGAAAGCTGCAAGCATCGGCCCAGTGCCGTGTCCGATGCCGCGGCGCTAGTGCAGACGGTGCTGGCCGAACTTCGCCCCAAACTACAAGATGGAATCGTACAGCGCGACGAGCTAGTCACTACTACCAAAACCATCTTGCAACGTTTTGATACCGCCGCAGCGACAATGTATCAGGCGTACCATCCCCTATCGGCGTAGATCACAGGCACAGAAATCAGAATCATCGCCGGGAAAGCGTAGCCGGAAAAGTGACGCGGCAGTCAGCTTTTTCATGGGACAGTCGGTATCGCAGAATTATTTTTTGACTTCGCCTTCGCTTGTTATCACTGCTTTTTCGGTAACGTCGAACTTGTCCATATACTTGCCGAACATCAGCCGCGTCTGAGAATAAAACGCCGCAAAGGAGTTATACACGATCGAGGTGACTGGCAAGTACGCCCACTGCAAAATCATAAACAACGAACGGTGCCGCTTATAACGTGCCGGTTTAGGTGGCAGCGTCTTAAGGCAAATAAACACCGTCGCGAGTGCAAATACCAATGCCAAGGTCTGCACGCGACTAACAATCAGCGGCAGTTCGTTGGCAGCGATGTTTTGCGGCTGCACGAGTGACGGAACAAAACCTGCCAATACCACCAGGATTGGCCCAGCCGCCCAGGTCACGTGTCCTTCGATCGCGCGCAATAGGCGCGACCACAGCCCAAAACGCGGTACTTTATTTTTGTGGAAGAAACCCTTGTCTACGACATAGGCAATGTCCGACGCGCCGTATGTCCAGCGCCTAAGCTGCACAAACTGCGCTTTGAGCGTACGTGCATAGGTGTCGCTCAGCACAGCGTCCTGGTAAATGGGCGTGTACAGCGGGTACACACGGTAGTCACCATCAAACCGAAAATAGGCACGCCAATACTGGTGACCGTCCTCGACCACGGTACGCACACTCCAGAAGTCGGTCTGGATAAGTGACGCCATACCCTGCGCGTGCGACGAAAAGTTGCGTAACATGTGCGGGCGCATCGACTGCACAAGGTGGAAAAACGAGTTGCCTGTCGCCAGCACGCGCATGGGCGCGGGCGCATCCCAAATATTGTTGTTGTACACCGAAACTGGCTGGAACGAGGCGCGCACTGGGTCTGGGCACGAACAATATACATAGGTGAGTGCCGACAAATAACTCTTATCGGGTCTGTTGTCAGAATCAAGCGTGGTCACCACCACGCGCAAGGGGTCGATTTTCTCCTGTTCCAAATAAGTCTTCAGCACGCGCCCAGCGTACGTCACATTACCACCCTTACCCAGCAGTTCACCGGGTATGTTCTTGGGATGCTTGACTGCCATGGCGTGGAAAAAGTGCGATTTATACGCCTCGACTAGCTCCTTTGATTGCTGCTCGACGCGCTCACCACCACGCTCTTCATACGCCAGAACGAAGATCACCTTTTTCATGTCGAATTCAGACTTGAGCAACGACTGGATGGTGGGCTCCAGCACTTCGCGCGCTTCGTTGTAGGTGGCAATAATAATAGCATGCAGTACTTCGCCGGGCTTGACGATCATGGGCTGAACGCTCAGGCGCAGCAAATTGTCGTAGTGCCATTTAGGGCGACGCGCTTCGGCGTCTGTGACTTCACCAGCCTGTAATTCGGCAACGAGTTGCCGCCAGTCCAGTTTGAGATGCTGGCGCATCACACTGTAGCCGTGCAGCGAGCGTACCGCCAGTGCTCCAGCCCGCGCAAAGTTAATCAACAGATATATAAGGATGAATAGCGCAGCAACCGTCACATTGATCAAGCTCAAAATCAGCGGCAAAAACAGCATAGTCCAGCTGATCGCGCCGGGCAAAATCTCAAAAAAGCGGTAGCGCGCACCGCGATCTTTTTTATATGGGATTTCGATATCTGTCATATTAATAGAGCGAGATGAGTGCGTTACTTACTATTGCGGCGAGCAGCAGAATGAGCACGCCCAGCCCCAGGATGGTCAACGACAGCGCACGGCGGAGTTCGTAGACGCGTACGCTCAGGACGAGATTCACCACTAAAATCACCACTACGAACACAATGAAGCTCAGAATAGGTACGATACTTCCCTTTTGGTAGGCGCTTAAGCCCAGGTTTGCCCGGTACTGTGTAATGTAGCCGTCGCCATTCTGGCCAATGCCGGAACGCAGCGGGATGAGCACGCCGCACAAAAACGCTAAAAAGATATTAGTGCTCGCTAGCAGCAGAATGAATTTATCGTGCAGATATTTTTTAGGAATGTTCATAGGTTGCCTCTATTGTATGTCGTTGGGCCGGTTTCGTCGAGAGCCAACCTTCCGTGGGCCTGGTACGGCAAACAAAAAACACTCTATATGAGTGCTCGGACATGGTTGGTGCGGGTAGAGAGAATCGAACTCTCCTCTCAACCTTGGGAAGGTTGCATATTAGCCACTATACGATACCCGCGGCGCGCAAATCTGGAGCCACCTTGGGGATTCGAACCCCAGACCCCCGCTTTACGAAAGCGATGCTCTAGCCAACTGAGCTAAGGTGGCAAATCAGTTGTATTATAACAGATTGCGGCGCGAGTCAAAGGGATATAAGCGCTTTTTGCAAAATTTTAGAAGTCCGGCGGCAGCCTGTATACTGAAGGAATGTATCGCTTGCTCAAAAGTACGCAGCTGATCAGTGCTATTGCTGCCTTGGCTGGGTTACTTGCCATTGTCAGTACCTTTACCACGCATTTGCCGCGCGCTGTGCACTCGCTAGCGCCGGGCGGCGTATACCACGTTTCGCGGGTATTCCCTGTGGCGCTCGGTTTTTTCCTATTGTACCTTTCGATTCAGCTGTATAAACGCAAGGCAATCGCGTTTCAGTTGGCTCTGGTAAGTTCGGGGCTTTTGACCTTTTTTGCATTAGTGCAGCATCACAGTCTGTTCAAAATGCTCGTCTATACGCTGACACTGGTGGTGCTGCTATTGAACCGCTCCCTGTTCGTGGCCAAAAACGACAACGTCAGCTTCAAACGAGGATTGCGTGTGGCGGCGTTCATTCTGATCTGCACGTTTTTGTATGGCGTAGTTGGACTGTTTACGCTGGACCGGCCGGATTTTGGGCCGCCGCTCACCTTGCCCGATGCCGCCAAATACACACTGGAACAGATGTTCACGGCGAAAGATTTTGCCCTGCCACACCCAACACGCGAAGGTACGCTCTTTTTGCGCGGGCTGGACGCGGCAGCGCTAACGGCAGGCATTTTGGCGTTCGTGTCATTGTTTAAGCCTATTCGCTTCGCCTTGGAAAGCAGCTTTGCTGACCGAGAGAAAGCGCGGGAACTTATTAAACGCTTTAGTACATCGACCGAAGACTTCTTTAAGCTATGGCCGACTGATAAGCATTATTATTTTAGCGCCCAGGGTGGTGCGTTTGTCGCTTACAAAGTCAGTGGCGAAAGCGCGCTGGTACTGGACGGACCAACCGGTAACTCTGAACAATTTGATAGTCTGCTAAAAGGCTTTAGTGAGTTTACTGTGGCCAATGGCTGGACGCCAGCCATTCTGCATGGCGATGACGCCATCAAAAAGATAGCGGCCGACAACGACTACAAGTCAGTATTCATTGGCAACGAAGCCCTGGTCGACTGCCCGACGTTCGCCGCAAAAACGCAGTCGAGCAAACATTTTCGCTACATCAAAAACAAAGCCGCCCGCGAGGAATTAAGTGTTGAGCACTGGCCGCCGACGCTCAATTGGGAGCAAATCGGCCGCCTGCGCACTGTGTCAGATGCATGGCTTAATCGGCCGGGACGACGCGAGTATACCTTTATAATGGGGTACTTTGACCCGTCGTATTTGCGCGAGTGCGACATTTTTGTACTACGGCATAAAGGCGAAATCGTGGCATACAGTAATCTTATACCAAGCTTCCTGCCGCACGCTGCCTCGGTCGATCACATCCGTTTTACTGCCGACATGCCAAGCATCGGCATGCACTATTTATTGATGGAAATGATTCTACAGTTGCAAAAACAAGGAGTGACAAAATTCAATCTCGGCTTATCTCCGCTATCCGGCATTGAGGAGCGGCCAGATATGGGTCTAACCGAACGCTTTTTGAAATCGGTAAAAACACTGGGCGGCAAATACTATTCGTTCGAGGGGTTGGAGCAATTCAAAAACAAGTTTGAGCCTAGCTGGGAGCCACGCTACATCTACTACCGAGGGCTACCGACTAACCTACTGGTTGTCGCTCAAAATATGAACAAAGCAATCACAATTAAAAAATCGCGCTGGGCCAAATAGCTTACTGCTGGGTTGCCGACTCTTTCTGTACAACCTGGTTATTGCGGATACCGACAGCCGAAACTATGCCCCCAAGTACAAGCAACAATGCCATGGCAACTGCGCCATGGTGAAAGCTAGAGATATCGAGTGTTGGACCCACGATGAGTCCTAGTCCGGCTATGGCTAACAGTCCGGCTATGCGAGCAACCGCATTGTTAATAGCCGAACCAATGCCAGCATGTTCCGAAGCAATTGAACCAAGCACGGCCGCCGTCAATGGCGCTACAGTCACAGCCAAGCCGAGACCAAAAAAACATATTCCGGGTAAAATTTGTGTCCAGTAATTAACCGATCGGTCAACCCGCAGCAGCAGGAAGAATCCGACCGCCCCCAACAGAGGTCCAAAGGTCATAAATAAGCGCGGCCCATACCGCCCAGCCAATGTTCCGGCACGCGGCGAAAGCACAAACATTATAAGCGTCACGGGCAGCAGTGCTAGCCCGGCGTTAAGCGCAGAATATCCTCCAAACTGCTGAACAAATATTGTGATCAAAAAGCTAGCAATGGATAGCCCGGCATAAATAGCAAACGTAGCAATATTGCCGAACGCAAAATTCCGCACCGCAAATAAATCGAGCGGAACCATGGGTTGTGGGGTGCGACGTTCATGCCAAACAAAGTAACCAAGTGCCGCAATCCCCACTGCCAGAGGCCCGAAAATGAGTGGGCTAGACCAGCCATAATGCGACTGTTCGATGAGCGCGTATACCGAACCACCCAGACCGATTGCGCAGGCTAGCGCGCCAACAGCATCAACTTTGGGGCGCTGCCCTGCTGGCTTTTTGTTTTCCATGCTGCGCATAAGCCAGCTCGTCAAAAGCACCGGGACAACATTAATGGCGAAGATTAATCGCCACGAAAAGGCCTGGATGAGGCTGCCTCCGACCAGCGGCCCAACCACAAACGCGATACCGGTCCATGCCGTCCAGCTGCCGATGGCCTTACCCTGTGCCGCACCAGAAAAAGCAGAAATAATCAGCGCCAGCGAACTCGGTACGAGCAATGCTCCGGCGGCGCCTTGCAATGCGCGCGCCAGAATTAGCATTACGCCGTTTGGCGCCAACGCGCACAACAGTGATGTGATACCGAACCCCCACAATCCAGCCAACAGCACGCGTTTGCGTCCAAACAGATCAGAAAACGACCCCGCAATCAGCATTAACGACCCGAGAGTAACGAGATATGCGTCCACCACCCACTGCTGTACCGTCAGCCCGCCATGCAATTCGCGCACGATGGCCGGCAAGGCCACATTAACCACCGAACCATCCAAAAAGGTGACAAACGATGCCAGAATGCTTACTACCAGGACCAAACGCTGCTGTTTTGTCATACTCTTCCCCGTACGCCTCCATTTTTGTTCTGTTATACAAATTATAGCAGACAAATTTCGCGTGGCATAAGCGCGGCGTAGCAGTCTGTCCAAGTAAAAAGCACCTACCGTGGCAGATGCTTTTTACTTGGCGGGCCCGACCGGATTCGAACCGGCGATCTCCTCCGTGACAGGGAGGCGTGATAGGCCTCTTCACTACGAGCCCAAAAGGTTACTTGCGGCAAATAACCGCATTTGTGTGAGAGAACAGAGGTAATAATAGCAGGCTCTGCGCAAAAAAGCAATGGCTGCGCGGCAGATAACCGGAGTAACGCTCGAGCGAGAGCACGCCTTATACAAAAACTCAGCGGAACCAGCGCGGCGCTACGACGACCGTTCAGTCGTCAGGGAGTGATAAGCTCGTAGGCTTTTTCTTTGGCGCGCAGCGGATTGATGTAGTCGCCGATCGGCTTGAAGTTAAATACGATGTGCGCCGCGGTAATTTTGTCGCCGTCGCGCGTTTTGAGCAAAAAGATTTCCAAACTTGAACCAGTGTTTACGATGCCAGACGTCTGCCCGACCTTCAAACTAAACAGCGTATCGATGGCCTGCGGTGCCAGGTTGCGGTCGTTTTGGCTGATCGTAAAGCCGTAATCACCGCCGTTCGCGCGGCTGGTTGCATCGTCCGAAACGGCTTTGGCGACGTTGCCAAAGTCCCCACCCTTTTGCAGGTTGTCCAGTGCCGATTCGGCACGAGTACGCGTGCCAGTATCCAGCGTGGAAACCACTTTTTGGGCCAACATCTGCTGCTTAAGTTCACGTTTAAAATCGTTTACTGACCAGCCCCAAAACTCGCGCAGCACATCTTCGAACACTTGGTCGTTGCTACCCAAACGGTTCTGACTGCGCACCAGGCGGATGGCGTCGTTCAGCTCCTGGTCGGTCACGGAAATGTTGTGCTGCTCAGCCAGATCCTTAACGTAGGCGTTATCTACCACCAAATCCAGCGCACGTTTGCGGAATTCTGCCAGCTGCTGCTTGCCGGAATCGCTGCTGAAATCCACTCGCTGTTGCGTCTGGTAATAATGCACATAGTGGCGCAGTTCAAACAGATAGTTTTCGTACGCCACAAACCGCGGGCCGGCCTTGGCGATTGGGAATGGCAGCACCTGTGTAACGCGGTAAATAAACGTCGATGTCGATTTAAACTTATAGAGCGACAACAGACAGTACGTAAAAAACGCCACGATAACCAACACCAGCAAGCTGATCGAAATAATCACCACGCGGTGTGGCGAATGCTGCAACGGATAGATATATTTGCGTGCACTGGACAGCACTTCCTCGCGGTGCTCAGCAACGGTTTCGTTGGTGATGCGCGGCAGGCCCTGGACGGTTTGGTCCAGCGTTTCAGGTTGTTTTTTGCGGCGGAATGGAAGCTTCTTGAGCGGCCGCGGCAATTTTAATTTGCCCTGGCCCTTCGGCTTGGCGGCATGTTTTTTCAAAAACTTGGGAGTTTTAGGCTTCTTCATGTTCCTGTTCTTCGATTTCTAATTCGCGCGGTTCACTGTACGGGCTGGCAGACACGCCCTGCTCGCGTAAAATCTCAAGCAGCTTTTTTTGAATCTTGGCGGGATGCGCGATTTCGTGAATCACCAAATCACCCACAAACGTCTGCATCATAATTGTACCAAATCCTAGCAGCGTTTCCTGTAATCCGGAAATTTGGTAGTTGACCATTTGGATCTGGTTTAAGCCCATGTCGATGACGCTGCGGTGGAAAAATCCTTTTTGGGTAATCTGGATGAGCCGTTTGTCGGTCACAATAAACACGCTGAAGTACCAGGTAATCCACGACGGCATCATAACAATCGCACCGAGTACCATACCACCCAGCACCCCAAGCAAAAATGCAGTGTACGTCGGCTGCCAAAACACCACCAGCGACCCCACCAAAATAGCGAGCATGCCAAAGATCAAGCCGCGGCGCATCACAATCGGATGTTTACGGAAAACGAAGAGGACTTCCTCGTCCTCGAACTGATCGGCAAAGTACTTTTGCGCCATAGCTATGTTTATTGTAGCAGAAATGTGCACAGAACGAATTTCAGAAGTGGCACCTACAAACGGTGGCAGGCTACTATGAAACCGTTCGGCGCGTTATAAGCGTGCCCAAGTGGCGCACAAAACGTGAAATGCGGTGCTGCGGACCGAAGTGCACGTTACCTTTGGAGCGAGCATCTAGGAACATTGTGGGGAGCGCGTTGAGCAAGGCGTTGTGCGACCGTTCGGTGGCCAGCTCAGTTGGAGGGTCAAAGCCGGTGGGTTCGTAATCCTGGCCCCAGCGTATTTGGTTTCTGGCCGGGTCGACCAGCATAAAGTTACCGTCTGCCGGACCAGCTAAGCTAAAAAAATGATAGGTTGTGCGACCGCCGTCAACAACTTCGTCAACTCCACGCTTAGCCTTGCCGGAGCCAAACAGTATAGTGCGGGTGATGCCGCCGCCGGTAACTGGGTTGCCAGTTATGTCGTATATTTGGCTGCGCGGATCAGAATCCAGAATGGTCTGTATGATCTTGGTTGCCTGCTGGGCGGCAGATTTTTGAAGGTCTTCCGGGGTCAACGTGAGCTGCTCTAGAAGCGGGTCCGCAGCAATCACCAGCGACTGGTTGGGATTGAGGTTTTGCGGATGTGGCGCGGGAGTATCTGCTGGGAGTTCGTGAGCTGACATTTGTATATACAATAGCATAAAAATAAGCACTTTTCAAGGTGCTCATCTTCGTTGATTGCTGGTGGCCCCACTACGATTCGAACGTAGATCTCCTCCTTAGGACGGAATTATTCTATCCATTGAACTATGGGGCCAGGTGCGGCCGACGCTGTGTGGCGTGCGGCCGCAGAAGTCTGAAAGATGTTAAGCTACGCTGTTTTGGGCTGCGTAAAGTGCGCATGTACGTTATCGTAATCGACCAGTTCGGCAGCGTCGAACCAATGCGCAATCTCCTTGGCAGCTTCGGTCGCGTCGGCCGAAGCGTGCAGTACATTTGGCACGCCGCGCTTGGCCGACGACGCGTGGCCGTAAGTCATGTGCGCGTAGTCGCCGCGAATAGTGCCAGGTTGCGCACTCTTCGGCTCGGTTGGACCGACCATTTTGCGGACCTGGTCGACCGCCTCAATGCCCTCCAGCACCATGGCGATCACCGGGCCTTGCTGCATTTCCTGCATTTGGGTTTCGAAAATTTCTTCACCTTTGCGCGTTTTGAGCGTTCCGATTCCTTCGTAGTGCTCAAAAAAGTGTTCGTAGTCTGGTTGCAACATTTTGGCACCGACGATTTTGAGACCGACGCGCTCAAAGCGAGTCAAAATTTCGCCCACAAGCCCGCGCATCACCGCGTCCGGTTTAAAAATAATCAACGTTCGTTCCATGCAAATCCTTATGTTAGTTATGATTACTGAGGCTATTTTAACAGATACGCAACAGCGTGCCAACCTGTATCTGGTGCGGTTAGTGCGCTACAATATACGCATGAAGTTTCGTCACGCCAAAACCGACTTTTTGGAATACCTGGAAATCGAGCAAAACCGCTCGCAAAAAACCATTCGCAACTATGACCACTATCTGTCGCGTCTGCTGGATTTTAGTGACAATGAGCTGGACGTCGAAGACATTACCCAGGAGCTGGTACGCAAATGGCGGCTGTGGCTCAACCGGCTGGGCACCAACACATCTGACGAACTGGGAAAGACGACGCTCAACTACCACCTGATCGCACTGCGCAGTTTCCTCAAATTTTGCGCCAAACATGACATCGAAACACTCGCCGCCGAAAAGATCGAACTCGCTCGCACTGCTCGCAAACAAGTCACCTTCCTGAACGAAGACGAGCTGGCGCGAATGTTCAGCCAACCCGATATCAACAAGGTTGCGGGCTTGCGCGACCGAGCTATTTTGGAGCTGCTATTTTCAAGCGGGCTGCGCGTGTCAGAACTGGTCGGACTCGACCGCGACCACATCAACCTCAAACGGCGCGAATTTATGGTGCGTGGCAAGGGGCAAAAAGACCGGCCAATCTTCATTAGCCCAACGGCTGCGGAGTGGATTAGTGACTACCTCGATCGGCGCGAAGACAACACTAAGCCTCTATTTGTACGCTACAGTGGCCGCAAAGCCGTGGATTTGAGTGGCAATTACCACCGGCTGACGGCGCGCAGCGTGCAGCGGTTGGTCAGCCGCTACTCCCTGTTGGCGGGCATCACCAAGCACGTTAGTCCGCACACCTTGCGCCATTCATTTGCGACTGATCTACTGATGAACGGTGCGGATCTGCGATCGGTTCAGGCCATGCTCGGGCATAGCAACATCGCCACGACGCAAATCTACACGCACGTCACTGATCCACACCTCAAGAGCATTCACGAACGTTTCCACACTAACACCGTAGAATAGCTGGGCTCGCGATACCTAACTAGTAAGTTTTGCTACACTATTGAGCGCTGTGAATACGGTGTTCGCGCACAGGGTAATCCAACTATTGGCAAAGTGGATTCGAGCTGCTCAGCCCGCCCGGAATTGCGCTGCTCACCGACGAGCTAAAGTAGCCGTTCAATACCGCGAATCGTTTGCAAATCGAATCCGTACTCTGAATAGCAAAGTCCGATAGCTGGTTGGTGCTTGCACCCAGCACTGGTACGCTGACCTGAATGCGGCGCAACACATCCTGCGCCTTGCCGGTAGAATCGATGACCACCTGCGCACCCTGTGTCGGCATGCATGTGCCGGTCGAATCCTGCAAGCAGACTTGCAGAGCCACATCGCGGTACATTGAGCTTATGCGCAAATAGTAGCTATTCTGGCTGAGGCCGTTCACTGTCAGGCTGCAACCGCTGTTAGTGCAAGCGACACCTACGGCGTTGTTACTGTTCGCCGTACTTGCCGCGTATGGGATGAGCGAGGTACCACCAACGCGAAACGGCACTGCAAACGTGGTCATGGTCGCGTTGCGCAATCCGTCAGTCGTAAGCGCGCCGCTGGTGGGCACGAGGTCAACGCGCAGCACGCCATACCCACACGACCAGGAACTGCCTGGCACAAAAATCCCGTTGCCAGTCGCCGCGGGCAATGAAGTCGGACATCCGCTGATAGGCGTACCCGCAACTTTGGACTGCCAGTCAAGCTTGACGCTACTGACTGGCGCCCCACTAGCCGTGGTAGCCGGAATAATGAGTGATGGATTGGCCGCAACATCGGTATAGTGCAACGTACTAGGCGCTGTATCCACCAATAAACAGCTGTATTTGACGTTTTGCGCGGCGTCGATCACCGGGTTCAGCGATGCATAGAATCCGCCCGGCCCCGCACTGGTGCAACCAGTCTTGTCCACGAGTGCGGTACCGCTTTTGACCGCGCTCTCGATTAAGTTCCGGGCATCGTTTACCCCTGTTTCTGCGGCGTAGAAGGCTTGCGTACTCAGCTGGTTATCGATCGCTTCGCGCTGGTCGCGGCGCGAAATTTGTGCAAAGCCCAGCACGATCAGCGTAATGACAATCATCAGCACCATCGTCGTCATGATCGAAACCATGCCCCGCTCGTTCGAACGCATTGGCAAGCGAGCCGAATCACTAGTACCGTTGGTCAACATGCGTACCCTCATATTGTTTATTCTACCCTCTTTACTACTGTTGTCACAACGTCAGAATCGGCGCAGAACTGCGTCCCCGCTACGATGTTAGTGCGGCAAGCCGCGTCGGACGCCTGGTAGCCGCTAGGGTTCGCCGGGCTGGATGGACTGTAGACCAAATCGTCGTCACCGAAAACAATGCGTATACTCACCACGTAGAATCCGGTGCTTGGACTCGTGACTTGCAAATGTGCCAATCGCATGCCCGGCGCTAACAATTCACGGCCCAAGATACCAGAGTTGCGCACATTTTGCGCCGGCGTACTGCTGGAACAACCAGACACATCGTTTGCCACCAGCGCATGGTAGGTTTGCGTCGCGCCAGGCGAATCATTCAGCTGGTAGCCGGTCGTGTAACTGTACTGTGTGTTGCCTACGCAGAACGCGTACGAGTTGCCGGGCGTCGGTGACGCCGGCGTAGTCGTCACGTTGCCACCGTTAAATTGAATGGATTGTGAGATCAAATCGGCCACCGAACGCGCCGTTTGCTGCACCTTCGCTTCGGTCAAACCTTTGTAATACAAACGCGAAATTTGCAGAATCGCGGTCGCCACTACCAACAAAATTGCGCCGAACACCGCCGTGGCGATCATCAACTCAATCAGCGTAAAGCCGCGCGCGTTTAGCTTTTGACTTGTCCTGAGTCTATGCATTACTGGTACGCCCTGTATTTTAGTTCAGCCGAATTGAGCGTATTGCTACCGAATTTAGTCCACGTACTCGTCACCACAAAAGTATTCACATTGCGCGTAATAGTCAGTGTGTACGCTGGCTCGGCCGTAGTCGGAGTGCCGCTGGAATCTACCTTACATTTGGGGTCAGGCGTCGCCTGCGTAGAAGCTACGGTCGCGCTATTTACCAGACAGTACGAAGCCGGCGCGCCCGCACCAAACAGCCGGTCCGGATACAACGACGCCATGTATTTAATCTGCTCCACCTGCGCTTCGGCCATTTTGAGTGCGTTGTTGCGCTCCTCAGCCAAGCGCGCGCCTTGCAGACTACGGTTGGCAGTAACGTACGCCCCACTCAACACCAGGCTAATGACGGCAATCGACATCAGCACTTCTACGACCGTATCGCCGCGTGCGCCTAGCTGCGTTGCCTGGTTTCGTATTTGCCGCATCATGTGCATGTCTTGTTATCCTTAATGTCCAACGTTACCGAAAGCTGCCGCCCGTTACTACCAATGGTAATGAGTCCTGACTGATTGCTGCCACCGCTCACAAAACAGATATGAATCCCGCCAGTTGGGTTAATCGGACTGCTCGCTAACTGCGTGTTGATCTCCTCTGCTGCCGCCTGTTGTGTGACATTGAGCGATGACCCGGTGATCGGAATAACGTTAGTCTGCTGCGCGCCGGACACCAGCGAGTTGCCATTATACGAAGCCAGACTAGTAGTGAACGCCACCGCACCGATCGGCGTATTTGCCACGCCGTAGCGGGCCCAAAGCGTCGTCAGACCGTACTGTAAGGTGCGCTTATCGACTGCGTCGGGGATAGATGGATGGCTAGTGCTGGGCGAAATCGCCAGTGGTTGTGCCTGTGCATACGTCGTAACCTCCTGGCCGCTGCTGGTACGTTGCAAACCAGCTATTGTGAACACATCATACTCCTCTGGGTCGGTGCCCGAAATCTGGAACTGCATTGCCTTACCAAGGAACACGCAACCGGTGTTTTCGCCCTGGCCGACAGTGCCAGAGTTAATGACAATACCGCCACCCGTCGCCATACATTTGAATGTCCCCGTACTGGGGAAAAAGCCATTGCCGACATCGCCAATAACCTGCTCGATCTGAGCGCGAATGTCATTGATGCTCTGCTGGAATTGGGTGCGCTGCTGCCGGCCTGACAGCGTAGCGGCAATGGCCAGGAATAACCCGCCCGTCACCGCCAACACAATCAGCGTCTCAACCACCGTAAACCCGCGAGGCCGTTTGCCACCCTTCATACGGTCCAGTATACCATAAGCGTGTTGCGCCCACCGAAGTTTTTTAGCCATACAGCAGCCCGCTGTACCAGCTTAGAATACTTGCGCCGAATAACTGAACCACGATTAGTCCGACAATCAGAAACGGTCCAAACGGCATCTGTGTTTTGCGTGTAGCTTTGCCTTGCAGCACCATCGGTAGTGATGCCAGCATGCCCGTAATGGATGCTACGAACAGCAGTAAAAATCCGTTCAGCACGCCGCCAGCCAGAATGCCGAGCACAATGCCCAGTTTAACATCACCGCCGCCGATCCATTTGCCGTTCGAAAACAAAAACAACAGATAGAATATGCCGCCTACTGTGACCGAGCCGCCCACGGCGCCGATCAAAAGCTGCCAGTGCATGTCGTAGATCGCCGCGGTAATCACCTGCACTACCGCCAGCCACATTAAGGGGAACACGATTTTGTTGGGTAATAGGAACCAGCGCAAATCGTACACTGCCAACGCCAGGAATCCCACCAAAAATATCAGCCAAAAGATGAATAGTAGCAGACCGGTTCGATGCAACGACAATGGCCAGAACTGATACGATAGCGCGAACAGCACCGGCAGCACGAGTTCAACCAGCGGATTATCGTCGATTTTTTTGTGGCAGTAGCGGCAACGGCCGCGCAGGCTAACCCAGCTCAGCACCGGAACCAGATCCAGCGGTCCCAGCACATGGTGGCAGTGCGTGCACTCCGACCGTCCCTTGACCCAGTCTTTGTGGGCGTGCAAGCGCCACACCAACGCATTCACAAAACTACCTAGACAGAGGCCAAGCACAACAAGCAGTAGCAGTATCATACGTGTATGGTACCACAACTTGCCCTCTCGTGGCAGGTTTACTTGGCAGGGCTGGGGCACACCCCTTTACGTGAGGCACAAACATTTCCGGAGGGAATATCGGAATCTTGCGCGCGGTCGCGAATGGTACAGCTCGCCTAGTCCGTGAACAAAAAAACGGAGCCCTTTCGGGCCCCGTTTCACTCATGGATCGTTAGACTATGAGTCCTGGCAAAGTGCTTGTGTACCACCACCGGTTTCGACAGTGTACATGACTGCGAATTGGCGGTTGCTTGCACCAGTTGTGGTTGAGTTACCACCACTGCACATTGCGCCCGTCACGATAACTGCCGTGTTAACAGTCGTGCTGTTGGTACCAGCAGTACCCCAGGTAACGTTACCACTGTAGTAGCTGAGCTTCGCGTTGGCCAAGGCTGCGGCTTGGTTAGCAGCCGTGGTAGGCAGCTGACCACCGTTGTTGTTGGACCATTCGTTGACCGCGCCAAGGAGGTTGGATATCTCGTTCTTGCGCTGCGTGTTGCGTGAGTTACGCTGCAAGGCAGGAACAGCCAAGAAGACAACCAATAGAATCAAGCCGGCGATCGCCAAGACGATCAAGACCTCGATAATGGTGAAGCCTTCGTTACGTTTACGGAGTTGAGTTAGCATCGCAAATGCCCCCTTTGCTGTAATTTTTAAATGCTTATGCTAATTGCAATGATACGGTTAGCTGAAGAAAAAAGCAATAGTTTTTGTTAGATAACCTCCCCCGTTCTATACGAACGTCTGCCCGGCCAAGCCATAGATTGGTAAAAGCACAGCAGCAACAATCATAAACGCCACAATACCGAGGACCACCATCAGCACTGGCTCAATAATGGTTGAGATAGATTTGATCTGGTCATCGACTTCTTTTTCATAATAATCAGCTGTTTTGGACAGCATTTGCTCCAGCGAGCCGGATTGTTCACCAATGCGCAGCATATTTGGCACGAGTTCCAGGAAGTTGGGGTCGTTTTGCAAGGAGTCGGACAGCGCTTTACCGCCCTTGACCTTCTCAGCGGCCTTATGAATGGACGCTTCGACATGCACGTTGTTGACCGAAGCTGCAGTAATTTCAAGCATTTGAATGAGCGGCACACCGCTGGCAACCAGCGTGCCACCAGTGCGCGCAAACCGCGCCATATACATTTTGACAAATAGCGGGCCGACAGGCCAGGCGCGCATTTTGAGTTTGTCTACGACTTGTTTACCACCGAGGGTTCGCGCCCAGCGCGTCGTAAAGAACACCGCCAGCGCCAGCAGCACAATCACCGCCCACCAGTAGTGCATGATGAAGTTCGAGATTGCCAGCAACACCACTGTCAACAGCGGTAAGTGTGAGCCTGGCAATCCCTGGTACAGCACTTGCACCTGCGGCAAGACTTTGACCAGCATGAAGCTGACCACGCCGATCATCACCGCAATCACAATGATCGGGTAAACCATGGCGCCGCGAACTTTACTGATAATTTCAGCGTCTTTTTCCTGTTGCACAGCCAAACGCTCCAGTGCTTTGTCCAGCGTACCGGATGCTTCACCCGCTGCGATCAGACTGACGTACACCTGGTTGAACGCTTCGGGGTGTTTGCCCATCGCCGCAGACAGTGTCGAACCAGCCTCAACATCGGAAATCACTTTGTTGATGATGACCTTGAGCGGTTTGCTGGTGGTTTGGGCATTGACATTACGCAAACTCTGCACCAGCGGTAAACCGGCGTTAATAAGCGTCGACAGCTGTCGCGAAAACAATACTTTGTCTTTGGTTTTTACCTTATTAAAACGCTTAGCGAGCAAGTTGGTGGCTGCTTTTTCGGACAAGCGAATATCGATCGGCACCAGACCTTCCTTGCGGATAAGTTTGGATGCGGCCTGCTCGTTTTCGGCCTGCACGTCCGATTTGATGTACTGGCCAGTGGCCGGGTCGCGAGCGGTATAGCGGAAGGATAACATCCCTGCTAACCCCTCATCAGGCGGTCAAGTTCATCCAGGTCGACGGCAAAATTGCGCGCCTCTTCGTAACTGATCGTACCATTGTGCACCATTGCCGCCAGCGTCTTGTCCATGGACTGCATGCCGTATTCGCTTCCGGTTTGGATAACAGCTTCGAGTTGGTGCGATTTGCCTTCGCGGATAATGTTGCGCACGGCTGGTGTGGCGACCAAAATCTCGGCTGCGGCAATGCGCCCGCCACCGATGGCTGGCACCAAGCGCTGCGAACAGATCGCCGACAAAATGTTAGCCAACTGCGATCGAATTTGCGGCTGCTGGTGTGGCGGAAACACGTCGATCATGCGGTCGATGGACTGCGCGGCGGAGTTGGTGTGCAGCGTGGCAAACACCAGGTGCCCGGTTTCAGCAATGGTAATGGCCGAGGCAATCGTTTCTAGGTCACGCATCTCACCAATAAGCACGACGTCCGGGTCTTCGCGGAGCGCCGATCTGAGCGCGGCTGAAAATGAGTACGTGTCGTAGTGTACTTCGCGCTGCACGATAACCGATTTTTTACTGCGGTGGGTGTATTCGATCGGGTCCTCGATGGTAATAATGTGCTCGCTGCGCTCCATGTTGATCTTGTGGATCATGGCTGCAAGCGTAGTGGACTTGCCCGATCCCGTCGGTCCGGTCACCAGCACCAACCCGCGCGGATAGTTGGCAAATTTGTCGATAATCGGTGGCAGACCAAGCTGTTCGATGGTCAAAATCTCGTTGGGAATAAGGCGCAATGCCGCTGCCATGTTGCCACGTTCGTGGAATGCGTTTACGCGGAACCGGCCGAGGTCGCCAAATGCAAAGCTAAAGTCAAACTCCTTGTCCTTGAGCAAAATCTGCTTTTGGTCTTCATCCAAAATGGCAAACACCAGCAGTTCCACCGCTTCGTCGGTCAAAATATCCGCCCCCGAAACCGGCATCAGCGATCCGTCCACGCGCAACATCGGTGGCAAACCCACTTGCAGGTGCAAGTCGGACGCTTTTTTCTTTACGACCTCTTCCAGGAGTATTTCGATTCTTGGCGCTGATTGCATGCTACTGTTCCACCCTTTACTTTCTTTATGCGCTGTCAGAAGCCGCGACGCGGTTGACTTCGGTGAGCGTTGTGCGCCCCGCTAAGGCCTTTAGATAGCCATCCTCGCGCATTGTTATCATGCCCTGCTCTCGTGCCACTTTTTGGATTTCGGCGCTGGTAGCTCGCTTCAGGATGAGCGACTGGATCTCTGGCGTGATGTTGAACACCTCGTACACACCCATGCGACCCTTGTAACCACCAGGAGCGTCGGGGCTATCTTTGCCCTTGGTTAAAGTATAAGCATTTTGGGTGCCGAGTGGCAAGTGTTCGTACCCCAGATCTTCGGCGATTTTTTTCATTTCTTCGTCGGACTTGGGGAGAAGCTGGCCGATGGTCTTTTTAATCGCTTCGGTTTCGACCTTGTCGGACTCGTACGTTTCGGGGTTGGGACCAATGCGGCGCACCAGCCGCTGACCGATAACCGTACGTACTGTGGAGGCAATCAAAAACGGTTCGATTTCCATGTCGAGGAGCCGTGGCAAGATGCCGGCCGCCGAGTTGGTGTGCAGTGTACTGAACACCAAGTGCCCGGTCAACGCCGCCTGCACCGCCAGCTCGGCGGTTTCGCGGTCGCGGATTTCTCCGACCATCACGACGTCCGGGTCTTGGCGCAAAATGCTGCGCAAACCGCTGGCAAATGTCAGTCCGACATCGGCGTTGACCTGAATCTGGTTGACGCCGTCCATTTTGTATTCGACCGGGTCTTCCAGTGTGACGATGTTGATAGCGTCGCTTTTGACCTCTTGCAGCAGCGCGTACAGCGATGTCGACTTACCGGACCCTGTTGGTCCGGAGGTCAAGATCATGCCGCTGGTGCCCTTGATGCCTTCGCGGATAGTACGTAGCGCCCGACCGGCGTAACCCATGTCCTCTAGCCGAAGACTGGTGCCGCTCTTGTCCAGCAGACGAATAACTACCTGCTCGCCCCACACCACCGGCGAAATCGCAATACGCAAGTCAATCGCCTTGCCCGCGACATTAATGCTAAACTCGCCGTCCTGCGGAATGCGGTGTTCGTCGATCTTCAGGTTGGCCAAAATCTTAATACGCGAGACTAGTGGCGGCTCGGTGCTCTTGGGTAGGCGCAAAATTTCGCGCAAGATGCCGTCAATCCGACAACGAATTTTGAGCGAATCCTGCAACGGTTCAATGTGCACGTCGCTGGCGCCGTTTTTGGCGGCATATTCCAGAATGGTCGATAGCGCCTTACTGATCGGTGAATCCTGCACAATGGTTTTGAACTTGGAACTTTCGGCCGTGACCACTGGCGCACCCTTTTTGTTGGTCTGTTCGGGCTCTGGCACCGGCGCGTTCATGTTGCCGATGTCGCTCACTACCTGCTCGGAAATGCTGGCCTGGTACTGGTGCAGCACGGCACGAATGCCCGATTCGCTCGCCGCGTACACTTTGAGCGGCCGGCCAATTTTGTTCGACAAAAAGTCCACGGCTTGCACGTTGTCGGCGTCCAACATAGCCACCACCAGGCGGTTTTGCATTTCGCCGAGCGGCACAGCCATATAGCGCTCGGCGATTTCCTGTGGCAACAGGTCCAGCACATCCTGACCGATGCGTGCCGTGCTCAGGTTGACGTACGGTACTTTGGTCACGTGCGCGATGGTTTTGGTCAGCGTTTCGTCTGGCACCAAGTTGCTGGCCGTCAGCAGGCTGAGCAGCGGCGTGCTCTCTTTTTCGGCCTTTTCCTTGAGGTCAGCCAACTGTTCTTTGGACAGTACGCCGTCTTTGACTAGCGTGTCCTCAACCTGCTTTTGCGCCGCAGTAGATAAAACGCTCATAGGTTTAGTATAACCCTTTTATGTGTTTTATTGCCCACCGGTAAACGGATTCGGGTTGCTACTGCCGCCAATCTGGATAAGCTGCGTTGGGTCAACCGATGTCGAGTTAAAGTATTTGCTATCCGGCTGCTTAAAGTCAGAGGTAATCACGTCTACTTTTTCAGCTTTTTGTTGGCGGTCAGCGGGCTTAGCAAAAATATAGCCTGACAACAGGAATGAAATCACACCGCTCACAGCCACCAGCACAATGATCAGCGCTACGTCTTTTTGCTTCATTTCACTACCTCGGTCTTGATCTTAAGGCTCTTTTCTGGCTGGTAGAATGTTTGCGCAGTAATGGTCGCGTCGACCGAGCCACCCTTGTCGCCATCGTATTCGATCGTCTGAACCTGGATAGGACGGATGGAACGCTCAAACACGTTGAGCAAGTTTTTGACCGCGTCGTACGAACCAGCCACATGCACCTGGAACGGCATGGCAATCGGTTTGGGTGTGGTGCTGGTTTGATTAGCCGCTTGCGCTAGCGCGTCGTCGTTACCACTAATACCCTGGATCTGCAACCCTTGTTGCGTGATCAGTTTTTCGAGGCTCGTTACTAGCGCCGGAAAGTCATACTGGCTTGGCAGCGCGTCCAATACAATCTTGGCGTTATCGCCATCTTGGTCGCCCGTGCCAGCCGGGTTGCCGCCAAGCACATTGCGTGGCGTACCGACAAACGATTGGTAGGCGTCCTTCAGATTGTTGACCGCGCTGATGTCGCTTTTAAGCGTAGACAACGCTTGCTTTTTGGTAGAAATCACGCGATTCTGGTACAACGCTTGGCTAATAAGCGCCTTGGAAGCCACTGCCGAAAAGACAACCACGAACGCCGCAACCGCCGTTGCATACACAATGGTGCTGTTGGCCTTAGTAATCAAGGCGCGCTTGGTGAATGATGCTGTCTTCGCCATGATTATTGCCCTTCCTTTTCGAATAAGCTCGTCGGCCGCGCCACGGTTTGCGGCACCACCAACTGCACGCCGGTGGCCGAACTCTGGAAAATAGTCGGGTCAAAACTGAGGCCAATTTCGAATCGTGCGCTCGTCGTATCCCGCGTGAACGACGTCAGTACTACATTGGAAAATGCCGCCTTTTGCGCGCTGCTGCCGCTAGTGAGTGCGTACTTGGTCGTTTTAAGCGTGTCGGTGTAAGTATTAACTGCCGTAAAGTCCGACGTAATCCCCGCAATCGTCATCGTGTTCGCCTGGAAATCCACCGTAAACTTAGTTAGTGCCACGGTTGCCGGAGTAATCTGCGAAATATAATTATTCAGCCGTGACGCCACGACCTTTTGGTCATGCAAACTAGTCAGTGAATTCAGCTGCGTTTGTACGGTCAGAATTTTGTTCAGATCAGGCACGCTTTGCAGTTGGTCGCTCGTTGCTTTGATGTCTTTGTTGAGGTCGCTTATATTCTTCTTCTGTAGCAAGAATACCGTCACGATCAGCAGCACAAACACTGTCAGCGCAATGATAATCGCCGATACCGACGCCAGCACGACCAGGTGCTTTTGACGCTTGGCCTTGAGGTACTGGATCTTAATGTCCGGCAGCAGGTTGAACTGAATCGTCATTATTCTACCCTCTCCGCCAGGCCCGCGGCGACGCCGAAGTGGTTAGACACGGCTAGCAGTTCATTTTGCCGCTCGGGTGAAAATGACACATTACGCCAAGCATTGCCAATCTCTACTTCGATGCCGAATTTGTTCGCCAGATACAGCGGGAATTCCGGCAGCGCCGATGCGCCACCGGTAACGATCATGCGTCCAATATGTGCTTCGCTGTACCGAGTCTGGAAAAACTTGATCGATTTGTCGATTTCGCCAGTTAAAATGTCGATGGTACTAATGATGGCGTCGTAAATCCGGCCCTCCAGCTTGTCTTTGCCCAGGCCAAATTTGAACACGAATTGCCGGGCCTGCTTTTCCTCAATATTAAGGTTTTGCGCGGCTGCGCGAATAATCGCTTCCGCCCCTGTCGGGATGGAGCGTGTCAACCGCGGGGCGCCGTTCATGGTAACCACCAGGTCAGTGGTCTTGCTGCCGATGTCCAGGACCATTTGGGGTCCGGTGCCGTCCTGTGCAACCATGGCGCGCGTCAGGGCCAGGTTGTCCGGCTCAAACGCAATAACTTCTAGCCCGATCGATTCCAACATGTCCAAACGCTGTTCCACAAAGTCATTTTCCACGCTGGACAGCAGTACTTCAACTTTGGTTTTATCCTTGGGTGAGTCGCCAATGATCGCCCAGTCGATCTTGGACCGGTCAATCGGTGTTGGGATAAGCGAGTCGGCTTGGTAGCGAATCGCTTTGGCCAGTTCCGCCTGCGGCAAGCGGTCAAAATCCACCACCGCTGTAAACACTCGTTGCGAAGGAATCCCCACAGCCACATTACGCGTCGTCATACGTGCCTGAGTCAACAGATCCTTAATAATCTGCGCCAATTTTTGCTGGTCAGATTTGGAATCGCTGAGCACTAGTTTGCTATCCACCGGCACATAGGCGTACTTAACCAGTGTCTTGACCGGCCCATTGCCGTGCAACTCCACGAGCCGGACGGCGGTCGTACCGATATCTAGGCCAAAAAATGCAGAAACCCCACTCAGTAAACTCATGTTACATGCAGTATAGCATAAGCGTTACTGATCTTGGCAAGCCTTTTTGGGTAATCGCACCCCGCCATAGACCGCGTTCCGTCTCTAGCGGGACTACTTAAGCGGTCACGATCTGTGGCGGGGATATGATTACCCTAGAGAACTGGCGGCAAGCTGGTGATCGCGTCGTAGTTATCCACATGCGAGTTAGTTTGAGCCGGAATGCCCATCCACAACATAGGTCCGTAGTTGAAGACTTCAGCGATGTTGTTACTAGCACCGGACTCGCCTGCGCTGCTCTGCGCCAGTGTGCCGCGGGTGCGCGTAAACTGAACGCTGTCGGCGACCAGGGCGCCGTTCACCGTCAATTTGGTTGTGCAGGAATTATAGAATGCACCGTTGGCGGTCGTCGTTGGCCCCAGAGGCGTGCCAGTCGCACAGGTGTAAATAGTGCCACCGCTACCACCGTTCTTTTGTGCTACATACAAGCCATCCAACTGGTCCACACTCCCGCCAATGAAAATGTTGCCGCGCACTATTACTTCGAGCGTCGGCAGCGTGGCCGCCGTCCAGTTTGCCGGAAACTTGATCGAACCCGTAATCGTGAGGTCACCGTCAACGTAGATTGTCCAGCGGTCGCCCGCGTTAAGCGTTCCGCCCGGGAAGGTCGTATTGCCGGTCGATTGGTACACGCCAGTGCCGTGCGCCAAGCTGCTCAGATTAGCCACGCCTGCTGATGGCATCTGACCATAGTAGTCCGTGATGCAACTCGCAGTGCCGAAGTCGTTGCCATATATTCCGGATGAAGGGTTGGTGTTATTATTCGCGAAGCTGAGTCCAGTCGCTGGCGGTGCACCACCAACGTTGCCGAGCGCACTGGCAAAGTCAGTAATCGTGTTGAGCGAAAACGCAGCGTACTGCGATCCGGCGCCCGCATAACCACCACCGCCTTCTTTATTCCAGGCAACTATCGAACCGTTCGAGTTAGTCGTTGCCGTACAGGTGTTCGGCGCGGTTTCCAAACCATTGCCCGCTGATACGTCACCACCGTAAACCCGGAGGTACGGCTTGCTAGCCACCACCACACAGGCTTCAGTGCCGCGTGTCGCACCCGAATCTGTCGCTGGCGTCACGAAGAGCGTTCGGCACACCGTCGTATTAGCCGCGGCAGCCACGGTTTGTGTGGCAATCGAAGTGCTCGAATTGCCGCCAAATACCTGTGGGCAGGTGTTCGGCAACGGCGCGCCACCTCCTTCCGGAGAACCAGGATTCACGGCATAGTAACCGGCGTGATTCACGTTATTTGTGGAACACGACGCCGGATCGCTGGGCGTCCCAGTCGTATTATTAACCCTAAAATCAAAAGTAATGGTATCGCCCGGTTCTGCCACCAGACTGGCCGGTGCAGCTCCGTTAACCGTAGCGTTAATGACCGGATTCAAGTCATATGAAATCGGCTTCGGCAGAGGGCTCATGTTCCCGACCGGGTTACCACAGGCCTGACGAATAGCGTAAATCTGGTTGCCATTGCTGTCATAAAACGCAATCGAATTCCCCACGAATTTGCCGTCAGGGTCAAACCCAAATGGATTCCACACATACGCACCATGATTTATGTCGTAGAACGCGTCGTCACCGCGCGGGTCGCCCGGGTTCTGCCAATAACTGTTAATGTTGAAGAAAATCGGCGTGTCGAAGTTAATGCTGCCGCCATTATTGACCAAACTATAAATACTTTTGACCCAGTCATCGATGTCCTGCTGCGTTGGCAGCGCGTTCGGATTAGGCGTGTTGCCAAGCATCGTCTTGATAATAAACTGCGCACCACGAATATCCTGCAACGACCAGCCCCCGCCCTGGTTTTCGGCTCGCGACGTAATGTCGTTGATCAGCTGCGGCACACTGGTCGAATGCACACCAGCCGGAATAACCGAATCACCGTTGTTGTGCTGGGTGTTCCAAAAGAAACCCCAGTTCAGTAGCCGGTTAAACGGCCCGGGGTCGTTCGGTTCGGCGTAAGCCACATGGTGACTCGGCGCAAACGAAATTAGCGACACGATCAGGACAATTAGCCCTGATAGGACGTACATCCACCAGTAGCTCTCATCCCGCTGCTTTGACACCCTGATCCTCGAGTTCTTTTATTTTTTGCGCCAGGAAGGTCTTGGTGTTGTCGGCCTGTGCCGTCTGCGACTGCGACCCCTGGATCAATGACTGTGCGATGCGTAAATATTTGAGCGCCTGCGATTTGTCCTGCAGCTTTTCCAGATAAATCATGCCTATATTCATGGTCAAATTGGCGTCATTCAAGCCAGCGCTGTACGCTTGTTTGAGGTAATCGACTGCTGTTTTGTAGTCGTTGTGCTTTTCGGAATCACCAGCCAAAAACTGTAAGAGCTGGATTTTTTCATCCTTCGTAGGGTTGTTTTTGAGCGCGGCTTGGAGTTCCGACGTACTGGCGCCATCTTTTTTGTACAGCGCGTCATGAATAACCTGGCTCGGTTTGTTGACCGGCGACTGCCGGGTGTGGTCGTTCATACGTGCCACCCACCAGATGCCCGCTGACAGCAAAATAGCTAGCACTAACACGCCGATGGCCGCGTTCCGGCGGTCAAATCGCATATGAGGCTTGCTGGAAACAATCGCTTTAGGCTTTGGGTCTTCCATAATGCTTACCCCTACTATAAACCATAACCGGCTCGGCGCCCAAGTTTTTGGCGACATTTTTTATTCGCGCTGTATTGAGAAGAGCAAACACCGTTTCTTTGCAGACCACGTTCCGTCCTTTCAGGACTGCTACTTAAGCGGTCACGATCTGCAAAGAAGCGGTGTTTGCTCTTTCGAAAACCTTGTAATATGATAAAAATTATGCTATGGTAAATGCATGTCTGAAAAAGCAAAAACCTCTCGTACACCCAAACAAAAATTCCTGAGAGGTGCTGGCGCTGTTGCCGCCGTGGCAGCCTTTGGAGGCACCTATGCCTTAGGATACAACAATGCGCCCGACGAGCATGCCAACAGCGTGCCAGTCGCCGCTTCCACTTCCAAAGTGCCGCACCCTGACTTGGGGACTTCTGGCAACACTAGCACGCCACGGCCAACTTCCACCACGGCCGAAACGCGGCAATTGCCCCAGCCTGAATCGATCTCACCGAAACAAGTCGACGGCAGCATTGGCATGATGGGCCAAAACGTCAAAAATATGTATGACGGCGCGCCCGCTGGTCAAAAATCCTGGGTCGTTGGCCCGGACGGTGCGACCACCTACACCATGCTGCTCAATGGCCGCGACGGGACCAAATACACCCTCACGGATACGCAAGCCCCAACCTACGACGGTCCTTCCGCAGGCGTCCAAGGCGTATCGGTCAGGGCCGAAGGTGACCAACCTTACAGCTTTACCTTTAGCCAAACCGAGGGCGGCGGCTGGGACTTAACCTGCAAAGATACAACACATAACGTGCACGTCACCGACCAAAGCATCACTCTGACATCCGGCGAAGTTATCAATGACCCAGGCAGAGCAGAAGTCACCATGTACAGAGGTGCACAGGTAGCCATGACAACGATCGGCGAACTCTACGGTGGTAGCGGCGGCAACACCAACGCTACGCCAGTTGCCGCGTTGTGCGCCCCGCTAGAGGGCAATTAGCCTTAAGTAACGGTCCAGCCCTTGCGCCTGTTGTGAGCTGTGCTTACAACCTAATTCTAATCAGGCAATTATCGGTTGCACCGTCGCATCTGTAGGACATTCGGTTACTGCTGAGGCACGGGTGGCTGCTGGCCGACGGGTGGCAGACTAATGTCGTTGTCACGCAGGAATAAGTGGGCCTCGGCCCTGTTGAGGATAGTTAGGCAGTTTGACAAGTCTGAAAATAGGTGGTTTCGTTCTGGCTTAGCATGCCGGTAGTTTGGTTTGGTTTGGTTATCCACCTGCAAAGCAGCGAGTGAATTGATCAAATCATCGCGTACTTCGGGCATACCGGCCTTGTGAGGATCAAAATCGGGCACCCATTCGGTAAATGTTGCGCCTAGCTCAAGAGCTGTTTTCAACTGGTCGCCTCTTCCCCACCGGTGAAATTTGTAGGCACCCTGTGCAACTAATAGGCGGATGGTGGCGGTAGCCTTAGCCACCGTGGCAGGGTCACGCGATGCTGCGCTATCGACAAATGCGTCAAGCTCAGCGCCGATGTTAAAATTAGCGACGTCCACACCTGTCATCTCACGATCTGGGTCGAGCGAGCCACGAACATCCCATGCCACTTTGCTAGTAATCTTATCGAAAATATCTTTCTTGTCTTCGGGTTTGCTCCAGGAATCAGTCCGAGCACCCAGAAGATTTGCAACATCCAAAGCTGCCCGGCGAGCTTTATATTGCTTTATCGTTTCCCAGACTTCCTGACGCGAGGCTTCATTATGACCACCGAAGGCCTCGGTTAGTCTAGCCCCTTCGAGCGCAAGAGCTTCGGTAGTCCATTTCTCTAGCCTACCCTCCAGAAACTCCACTTTTTGGGCGTAAACTTCTTCGTCAAAAGGCTGTGTTACGTTGCCGCCTAGAGCTGAAGCATCTCCCTCGGCAACAGGTGGTTGGTTCTGAATTGCTGGAGTTTGTAGTTGTTCGCTCATAGATTTCATTTTTTGGCTTATATAGCTGGTTATTTACTTCAATTATACCAAATTTTTGCTTAATTGTCAATGGTGGTGAGCTACCCGGTGGTTATAGGGCATTGCGTGAAATATGGCTAGACGAAACCCCGAAACGAGGTGCGGTCTGGCGTAGCGCCTCACCGAAGCGTTGCACCAGTTCGGCTTTGGCCACCTGACCTCGCTGCAGAAGCAAGTTCGCTTGTTTGGCGCGCTGCTCGCGTCCCCAAAGGCTGTTGTTTAAGGCCGGGTGCTCGAGCATGGTTGCGGGCAATGTATCAAGAGCGGCGTTCCAGGCGGTCTGTACGAGCGCTTCAGCGCGTTCGGTGAAGGACAGTTTTAAATCACTCTTAGGTGGCTCGTCGGCAAAGCCCACGCCGCGAATGCCTGCTGGTTCGGCCATCAACACACTGTCGTCGTTAAACAGCTCGGGGCAATTTTGTTCAGCCTGGCGGAGCCCGTTTATGATTGCGTCGAGCTCTTGCTGCGTATCGGCCACGAACAACAGGCCGTCTTTGCGCAAACTCACATCCCTGGCTTTTGTAGATTGGTCCAGCACTTTGCCGTATGGTTCTACGCCATTAAGGCGGGCGTGGCGAATGACCCGCGTCGCTATTTCACCGCCGCCGTCAATGGAAGTGTTGACGTAAATGCGGCGCGGCGAAGGCAGAGCGACTGCTGCGTCAGATTTTCGGCGTATACCAAAGTGCAAGTAGTCGTCATATTCCGTGCCGAACGCCTCAGGGTCGTGAATCGTTTGGTATTCGAGCTGGCGCCCGTAGGTCATTTGCGTGTGGTATGTAGGTAGTTTGGTGAGGTGGCTGAGGCTGCGGCGCATGGCCCGGACGCCCTGCTCACGGCTGCGAAAAACCACGTACGGTTCGTATTCTGTCTGAATGAGAGAACATATGCCATCCTGTGCGCGCTCCTGCGCACCTGTTGGCCAGTGCGGCAAGACTTCGTCCCTCCCAACCAGCATGTCGTATACGTCGGCATCGGGACGCTCCAAGAGGCTGTCGACGATGTATGCGTCGTTTTGAGTAACGGATTCGCCCTGCATATGCATATGCGCGGTTTCGGTATGCCGTTGTATGGGGCGCCAGCCTACAACATTGGAGTGAGTTGCTGCACTGCCAACATGCCCTGCGCTTGGCACGGGCGCCTGGATGCCCACACTCGGTGGCAATTCAGCTGGTAAGTGAGGATGCGCACTCATATGATTAGATGCTTCTGTCTCTGTAGTTTCGCTGCGTCGCCGATCTACAATTATAATAAAACATTAGCATATTTTTGCTATATATTCAATAACTGTTCAGGATAGCATAGATACTATACTGTGTTAAAAGATAGCTGGATGTTCTTGTCTACCTCTGTTATAATGGTTGCTTATGAGTTTATCCATTGGAATTGTGGGATTACCGAACGTTGGTAAATCCACGCTGTTTAACGCGCTGACTGGCAGCAATATTCTAGCTGCCAATTATCCGTTTGCCACTATTGAACCAAACACTGGCATTGTGCCGATTCCGGACCCGCGGCTGGACAAGCTGGCCGACATGTACCATACGCAAAAGGTTGTGCCCGCCACCGTAACCTTCGTGGACATCGCTGGTTTGGTGGCCGGCGCTAGCCAGGGCGAAGGCTTAGGCAATCAGTTTTTGAGCCACATTCGCACCTGCAACGCCATTGTGCAAGTGGTGCGCGCCTTCAAAGACGACAACGTGGTACATGTGAGCAACGACGTGTCACCCGCCGCAGACATCGACGTTATCAACACGGAACTGGTGCTGGCTGATCTGCAAACGGTCGAACGCCGCCTGCCCAAATTCGAAAAAGAAGCACGCGCCAACCCCAAGCTCAAACCAGTGTTGGACACGTTGCTGCGCGCACACCGACTGCTAGACGACGGCAAGCCACTGTCTAGCGTGAACGACTTGGAGCTGGAGCACATCGCCGACTTGCAACTACTGACCGCCAAACCCGTTATGTACGTATTCAATCTGGATGAAGCCGGGCTGGCCGACGAAGCGCATCGCGTGGAGTTAACCAAGCTGGTCGCGCCTGCCCAAGCGCTGTTTGTTTGCGCCAAATTGGAGAGCGAATTACAGGGGTTGGACGCCGGTGATGCCGCAGAGCTGCTGCAAAGTTACGGCCAGCAGGAATCCGGACTGGTGCAGTTGATCCGCGCCGCCTACCACACGCTGGGCTTGCAAAGCTACCTGACTGCGGGCGAAAAAGAAGTCCGCGCCTGGACAATCCGGCAAGGTTTTACTGCGCCACAAGCAGCGGGCGTTATTCATGGCGATTTTGAGCGCGGGTTTATTGCCGCGCAAATTGTGGACTATAACGATCTAGTCGCGGCCGGGTCAGAAGCGGCCGCGCGCGCTGCCGGCAAGCTCCGTACCGAAGGCAAAACGTATGTCATGCGCCCGGACGACGTGGTCGAATTCCGCTTCAACGTGTAAGCACCAGAATAGGCGAACATACAACAAAAAAGCAACGCCCGCCGGTAGTGGCGAGTGTTGCTCGGTCCGCAATGGACCGTGCGGCGTTCGGCTAGTAGAACTTCGGTACGCGGCGCTGGCGTTTGCGCATCGTCAGCGGAATGTGCGTATATGGATTGAAGTTCATGGGCGCTGGCATTTGGGCGGGCCCGGCCGCCGCATAACCGTAGCCGCCCACTGGCGTTGGCCAGCCCGCGTGCCCCTGGAGCGCCAGGCCGCCGACTACTGGTGCGCTGTACCCTTCATCCCGTTGCTGGAATTGCTGCTGCACGTAGTGGTTGCGAATCTGGCTGACGCGCTGCTGCGTGTAGTTCAGAATGTTGCGCAACCGTCCTTGGTTCCAGCTGGTGAAGACTAGGGTACGATTCGGCGTGATGATCTTGATGGTGCCGTCGACCAGCTGCGCGTTGAAGTCGATCTCAGCGATCATGTCGAAGCGGATGTCTTCGAGCGTTAGGAACATTGGTTTTTTGTCGATCAGCAGCAGCCGGTGATCGGTCACACAGAGCATCGCGAAGCCATTTTCGTAGCGGCCGTTGACCGCCTGCGCGATGATCTCCCCTGGAATTAAGATGTTGCAGAGCTCCCGGACTTCGGGCCGCCCCCAGAAGCGGAAAGTGCACCCCACCCTTTTAAGTTGATCTTCAACTTGCTTAAGGTTAAGCATTCATCCCTCCTTCCCCAACCTCCTCGGTCAGTACTCTTATTGTAATTGCCAGGGCCTGCGGGGTGCGGCGAGCTTAATCACCCGCCAAATGCGATTTGCGTCACAGGTTTTTTGCGAGCTTTTTTACATACTAGAAGTATCAGTCGCAGCGACCGCGCGGGACCTCTGTACACGCCCCGCGAAAGGTGTCGTCGGCGCAGCAAGCGGGGCCGCTCGCCTTATTTTGTTGTTGTCAACAGAGGTACCCCTGTGCTATAGTGCAAATTATGTTGACGACGACCAGCCAGCAGAACGCGCTCGTCAATTTGTTCCATCAAGGGACGAGACTGACTTACAAAAAAGGTGAATTTGTTATTCGGCCTGGCGAGACTCCGTCAGGTATTTTTTATGTCGTTAAGGGCCTGGTCAAGGCCTACGACATCACCAAGTACGGCGAAGAAAACCTGCTGATCATTCGCAAGCAGGGCGAAGTGTTGGGGATGACATGGGCGATTACCGGCGAAAATCGCAATATTATTTACTCTACCCTGGCGCAGACCGAGCTGCTGCAGATTAGCCGAGAGCAATTTGTAACCTTCCTGAACAGTAACCCGGAAGCTGCCATGCCGCTCATCGACATGCTGGTCAACATGTACCGCGTGCATTCCGACCGCATTCTGACGCTGGAATACCGGTCGGTGCGTGAACGGTTGGTGTCATTTCTGTTAACCACCGCCCGCCGTTTTGGCGAAAACGAAGGCGAAAACGTAGTGATGCTGAACGTGCCCCTTAAACACCAGGACATCGCCAGCTCCATCAGTGCCACGCGCGAAACGACCAGCCGCGAACTGGCCACATTGGAACGCCAGGGTTTGATCAGCCGTGACAAACAATCCATCATTACCCTGCTCGACGTTCAAAAGCTCAAAAATTACCTGGGCTAGCTTGGCGGCCCGTCCTTCAAGATGGTATTATCGTTTTTTACGGTAAGGAGTTACTATGCCCGAGTTTTCGCCCGAGATCGTTGAGCTTGCCTGGCAAGCTGCCCATGCCGCCAACCACGCGTTTGACGAGGGGCGGATGCATGATTTCTACGTTGCAGGCAGCATGGCCGCATTGGTAATGAGCCCCTTTGCATTGGGGCAGATCACAGCCCCCGAACAATTCCGCGGTGGAGAGGAAGCGCCAGCTTCACCCGCGACTCAAAAAATAGGCGAAACCGGTCTGGTTAATGTGACTGGCAACGTCACCGAGTCTGGCCCCGAAGCTGCCGCGCCAGTTTTTGATTTCGGAAACCCGCTGCGCGCTATCGACGAAATCCAAGCCTTCGCTGCGTGGCGCAGATATCCGCGCAAACTGGTTACAGTAAACACAAATATCCTCTATCGCGAAGCAGTGGAAATACCCGTTGAGACATTCGAGGATTACATACCCGAACCCACCAAAGACATTCACCTGAACGTCGCCGTGCTAGGGCAAAAAGATCCGGAGATAGCGTTAAAAAATATTGACCCCACACACATCCGCATCGACATTGCTAGCATGCATGCTACCGTTTCTGGCTGGCTAAAGCTACTTGCGGCCGATGCAGAATCATTGCCTCGGAATGTGGGACCCGCCACCCTCAGCTTTTTTGCTGACTACCTTAACCACGCGCTACCAGACGCCGACCCACTGCCCATTCCCAAACCATTCACGCCTGCGCCCGAGCTCACGATGACCATGCTGGAAACCATGAACCCCGCCCAGCTGCGGGAGATAATTCTGGAAAGGTACATCGTTGACGGGGAGGAACGGTGGCTGGTCGGCCACGCGGCGCTGCGGCGCTTTGTCGCATATACCGGGCATGATTCAGGTATTACGGGAGCTTTCCTGACGGTCTTTGATGCATTGGCTTCTGAAATTATGCCCACAGAACCCAGTGAGCTTGCGATACCCCCGCGTACATCAAGGCCCGTTCGCGTTCATGACGATCTCGTTTCCTTGCGGCGCAGCAGTCAGACCGTTAAACTCCCGAATGGGCGAGGAGACGCGGCGGTCACTTCACACTGGGGGATCAAGCCACGTCGATTCGTGGCGCTCATAACGGCAGAAAACCAGCGGGTGGAACAAGGATGGCCGCGTAGAATTTCCGGCTACGGCCCGCTGAGCCAGAAAATCATCAGCGAATACATCGATCTACTGACGCGTAAAGGGCTGTCGTATACCGTGTAGTTGGCGTGGCTTTGGCTCGATCAGCGTTTAGGCTGTCGCGTTCACTATTTCCAGTTGCTGACGATTTGCTCGATAGTTTTGAGCACTTTGTCGTGCGACGGCACGTCCTGCGTTTCGTAGTAATGGTCGGTCGAAATGTAGTCTTCGACCACGCTCAAACAAAAAATTTCGTCAGCCAATACGTGCATGCGGTCCACGGCCGGCACGCTAGCCAGCGGCGTTGCCACAATAATTTTCTTCGTATGAATAGGTTTGAGGAACTGCAGCGCCACGTCCAGCGCGAATCCGTCAGGCAGACCGTCCGACACCAAAATAACATTGTGGTCCAATAGCAGATCGCGGCGAATCAGGCCGCCTTTACCCATCAGCCGGTGCATTTCCTGCATTTTGGTGAGTTTTTCTTGCTCGATGTAGTTATAGTATTCGCCGACAAACTCTTCGATTTCGCCCGGGGAATATTGCTGATTGTAGGCAAACGAACCGTCCTGGCTAATGCCCGCGACCGCGGTGTTTTCGCGTGGCAGATCAATGCGTTCGGTGAGTAGTAGCGTCAGCACGGCGTGCAGTTTGAGCGCAATTTGGGCACCGACCATCACACCGCCGTCGTTCAATGCGACGATAGCGCAGTCGCTACCCTTGTAGCGCGGCGCGATTTGCTGTGCCAGTTGCTGGCCGGCGTCCACCCGGCTCTTAAAATACATACCGCAAGTGTATCATCTGTCGCTTATGCCAGACAACAAAGATGCACACATAACAACAGTTTGGCTGTCTGAGTGCAAGCTGGCACATATTTTTGCGCCGTGCTCAAACAGCTCCGGATGGAATACCGGAGAACTGCGCGGTCGCAAAGTGCTCGTCCTGCCGGCCTACCCTGCTCAAGAGGAGCTGACTACCTGGCCGAGAGATGCAAAAGGTAAAACCGTTCGACGTTGCCTTTGGAGCCAGCGATGGTGGAGTCGGCTTTTTCGGCGATTATAAAATGTTGGCGGGCCCAGTCTTCAAACGATTTGAGGATGTCACGGCGCATGCGGTCGTTTTTGATGACGCCTTTGTGTTTGAGGTGCGCGGCGGTTGCTTCGAACTGTGGTTTGACCATGGCCACGATTTTTGTGTTCGGGCCGGACAGATGGGCCACGTGCGGCAGGATGTCGCGCAAACTTATGAACGACACGTCGATGACTACGATGTCGGGTGTGCTGGATAATGCTTGCATGTCGCGGATATCGGTTTGTTCATGCAGTTCGATGCGCGGGTCACCGTGCAGGCTGGGGTGCAGCTGGTCGGTGCCGACATCGACAGCGATCACCTTTGCAGCGCCATGCTGCAATGCATAATCCGTAAAACCGCCGGTGGAACTGCCGACGTCCAGCATGGTTTTGCCTTTAAAGTCCAAATGCAGCATCTGCGCCACCGACGCCAGTTTTAGCCCAGCGCGGCTGACGTATTGCTCGTCCGCGGTCAGTTCAATCGCGGCGTTTTCAGATGCAAAATAGCCGGGCTTGGTCACAACTTCCCCGTCGACCTGGACTTTGCCAAGCCGAATCCAACTTTCGGCCTGGCTGCGGCTGGCCACCAGCCCGCGCGCAAACACTAATTGGTCGAGGCGTTGTTTCATAACTACAGTATAACAGCGAGGTTTGGTCCAAATGAGCAGCGCTTGCCGGCGGGTATTTCTAACAATGCCTGCACCCGTTCGCTCAAACGTTGAACACGGCCAAGACCTACGCTTTGACGCGCTCCAAATATTCGCCAGTGCGTGTATCTACCTTAATAACGTCGCCTTGCTTGATGAACGCCGGAACTTTGACGGTGATGCCGGTTTCCACGGTGGCGTCCTTCAAAACGCTGGACGTGGTGTCGCCTTTGACCACGTTTTCGGCGTAGGTTACCAGCAGTGGCACGTTTTTGGCGAGTTCAATGCTAATAACGTTGCCGTTGAACAGCTGCACCTGCGCACTGTCGCCTTCCTTAAGGTATCCTGCGCCGTCACCCACGATGTCGGCCGGAATCTCGAACTGCTCGAACGTCACTTGGTCCATAAAATAGAACGTTGTGCCGTCGTTGTACAAATACTGCACGTTCTGGTTGGTGACGTCGGCGCTATCGAGTTGTTCGTTGCCCTTAAACGTCTTTTCCAACACCTTGCCATCGAGCAAACTTTTAATGCGCACGTTGACGATGCTGCCACCGCGACCCATTACTTTTTGGTTGTAGTCCACCACGCGGTATGGCGTGCCGTCCAGCTGAAAAATGGTTCCTTTTTTGAGATCGGTGATGCTTAAGCCCATCGCTCCTCCTACTTCTATTGTATGGTTGCAATTAGTTGTTCGATTTGCGCCGAAAGGTGGGCGATGTCCACCGCTCCGAACACATTGTATTCACTCGCTTTGACCAGCAGATTGTGCAGGGTTTTGAGGCGCATGCGCGCTTCCTTAGCCAGTTCGATTTGGTCGGCGCGCGTGTCGGCGTACTCGTAGTCGCGTATGTCCAGCCGCGCGTCGATAGCGGTTTGCTTGCACGCGGTTAACAAATCACGCTCTTTGACGGGCATGTCGTCCAAATCAAAGCTAGCAATGACTACGCCAATGCGTGATTCAACCGATTTAGCTTGATCAACCAGCGATGCCACCCGTCTACGCCTTAGTTACTTGCGACAAATGGCAGCAGTGCGATGTGACGAGCGCGCTTGATAGCGGTGCTCAGACGGCGCTGCTGGCTTTCGGTCAAGCCGGTTTTTTTGCGGGTTTCGATTTGCCCATAGACGTTTACGTAGCGCTGCAAGGTCTTGAAATCCTTGTAGTCAAAATATGCTACATCTGTTTTGTGCTTAAAAATCTTTGCCATAATGTAATCCTTTACTTAATTTTGTTCACGAGGAGCCGTTGGGCACTGCCCGGTTTCAATACGCAGAATTGCCTCAGCGACTAGATCGGGAGCGAGCGATCCCAAGGCGGCTGCTCGAGCTACCTCCAGGAATTCAGCCTTGTTATCAGGGTCTTCTATACCAGTCGGCCGCTCCTTCATCGCTTGGGTTTCAGCTCCGATCGCGTCACCGAACTCGGCGTACGTGTTGGTTACAGCGATGCCACCGTCGGCGATATGTGCGACTGGACAATCAGGACAGGCGTTCACGCAGTATCTTCGGGATTGTTCTACCACCGTTACCTCCGATTAGAAAGGAATGTCGTCGAGGTTGATCGGCTCGTCGCCAATATCTTCGATGACGTCATCCTTCTTTTTCTTACTGCTGGAGCTGGAGCTGCCAGCGCTGTTTGAACTACCGCCCCCGGTGGACGAACCACCGAACGAACCGGCACCCGAGCCTTCGCCACCTTCACCGCGGCCGTCCAGAAACGTCACGTCGTTGGCCAGCACTTCCACCTTGCTGCGCTTTTGACCGTCTTGTTCCCAGCTGCGGCTTTGCAAGCGGCCTTGGACCAAACAGCGGCGACCTTTGGACATGTATTGCGACACGCGCTCGGCCAGCGGACCCCAGGCCACGACGTCGATGTAATCGGTCGCTTCCTGCCATTCACCAGATTGGTCTTTGTAGGCGCGGTTCAGCGCAAGGCTGAAGCTGACGACACTTTGACCGCTCGGCGTCTGACGCAGTTCTGGATCGCGGGTTAAGTTCCCCAGTAAAATGACTTGGTTAACGCTTCTTGCCATATTGGCTCCCCTCTTGGACCGTGGTCCGTTTGCGACCGTTCCCGGATTAAACCGAGGCGGTCCTCCCTCTTAAAACTTACTCTTCGGTGCTGTCTTCGGTTGCTTCAGCAGCTTCGCCGCGAGCAGCTGCCTTGGCAGCTTTTTCGGCCTTCAATGCTTCGGCTTTGGCGATTGCCTTCAAATCAGGGCGAGTAATCAGAAAACGGATTACTTCGTCAGTGATGTTCAAGGTGCTTTCGACCTTGCGAACGCTTTCGGCTGGCAAATCCAGCGTGTAGAAGACGTACACGGCGTGTTCGTTCTTCTTGATGGGGTATGCTAGCTTACGTTTCCCCCAGTTGTCAACGTTGGTTACGTTGCCACCGTTGTCGGTAAAGATTTTCTCTACGCGGCTGGTTGCTTTTTCCAGATCAATTTCGAGATCTGGGTGGTACAATACGGCGATTTCGTATTGGTTCATCGCTCCTCCTTTGGAATCCCGGGCGGCGGCCCGTGGATGCATACGTTCTCACGCGCATGCAGGTTATGTAATAACAGAGGTAATTATACCGTAAAGGGTGGCTACGCGCAACAGTTTGCACTTTTGCGGCACTTTAGGACTGGGCTGAACACAATTCGTAGGCCTTGCGAGCTGCCTCAGCAAAGGGTACGAGCAAGCTGCCGCCCGGAAACTCCTCTGGATACTGGCCAGTGTCACAAAGCGCCCCAGCAAATGCCGCAAATTCGGCAACCGTTCCTGCCCGTTCCGCAAGCGGTTCGGGGTAATTGCCAGTCGCTAGCAAAAAACGCTCAAACGCCAAATGCGTACCTACAGAAAACGTCTGCACCTCAACTCCGGCCAACTTGCGCGAGCGGCGCGCACATACCGCGTTGGCGATCCGGTATGGATGGCGTGACCCGTCTTCGCTATGAAACTGGAGCGTTATGCTGGGCGCCGTCTGGCAAAAATAGGCATCGTAACGTGTACTGACCGGGTAAACGGGTTGCAGCTTTGGCTTGTATGGTGGCCAGGTTGGCGACACGACATGTAACGCAGACCGGTGATTGCGCACATCACGACAAAGCCGCAATGGGCGGCGATTAAATTTTTGCGACTCAGGTATCCAACCGAATGTTTCGTACATAGCAGTCCGGGCAAATACTTCTATGAGCCGTACGCTGGCGGAAGCGTATTCCAGTTGTCGTAGCTGTTTTCGAAAATCGTCGATTTCTTCGGGAGTTCCTGCGATATATTCAGACATCCGTCCAATATATCATTTTTGGCGTACGGGGAAAATGAAATCCTCGCAGCTGGTCGAACGGCTGGCATGCAGCCATACCGCAGTATGGCGGGAGATTACAGCTGGATACGAGCGGGCGCCGATCCGCCACCGCCGTCATCTGAATCACCTGCGGAGCCGAATACTTCATCCATCGAACTAACCAGCACTTCGCGCGGCCGAGCGCCGTCGGCCGGGCCGACGATTCCCTGTTCTTCCATGGTTTCGATGAGGCGCGCGGCGCGGCCGTAACCGATGCGCAGGCGTCGTTGTAGCAAACTCGTGCTGGCCTTACGTCCTTCGATGACCACCTGAATGGCATCGCGCCACATGTCGTCGTCGGCGTCGTTGCCACCGACATCGGCCACCACGCCGCCCTTGCCGTTCAACTGCACCGGCTGGCTGATGATTTCGTCATCATATTGCGGTGGGCGCTGCATGCGAATAAAATCAGTCACCTTGGTCGTTTCTTCGTCGCTAATGTACGATGCCTGAACGCGCTTGGGCTTGGGCATATCGCTGGTCAAAAGTAGCATGTCACCCATGCCCAGCAGTTTTTCGGCGCCCATTTGGTCGATGATAGTGCGCGAGTCAACTTGGCTGGCCACGGTAAATGCAATGCGCGCCGGCACATTAGCCTTAATGAGCCCGGTGATGACGTCAACCGATGGGCGCTGCGTAGCCAGAATAAGGTGAATACCAGCGGCGCGCGCCTTTTGCGCCAACCGCACGATCAGGGCTTCCACGTCGCGGGCAGCCATCATCATCAAGTCAGCCAGCTCGTCGATCACAACTACGATATACGGCATGCCCTCTTCCTTTTTGAGGGTGTTGTATTCGGCGATGTTGCGCTTGCCAACTTCGGCCATGGTGCGCAGGCGGCGCTCCATTTCGGCGACCGCCCACTTGAGCGCGCTAATGCACTTTTCCGGTTCGTTTATGACGGGAGTTAACAGATGGGGGACATCGTTATACGGCGTCAGCTCCACTTGCTTGGGGTCAACCAGAATGAGCTTGAGGTCGGATGGCGAGTTGCGGTACAGCAGGCTGGTTAAAATGTCGTTGATCATGACTGACTTACCGGAACCGGTTTGACCGGCGACCAGCAGGTGCGGCATTTTGGCCAGGTCAGCGACCACAGGTTTGCCAGCGATGTCTTTACCGATGGCGAACCCGAGCGGGCCCTTCAGTTCGCCCCATTCGTGCGATTGCAGAATGGAACTTAAGCGCACGATCGCCGATTTAACGTTCGGTACCTCGATGCCCACGGCCCGCTTGCCCGGAATCGGCGCTTCCATGCGAATGGAGTGCGCGGCGAGGTCGAGTGCCAGGTTGTTTTCGAGCGCAGTAATTTTAGTCAGCTTAACGTTGGCGGGCGGTTTAAGCGTGTACTGCGTGACGCGCGGCCCGACGTTGGCGCCTTCCATTTCCACATCAATATTGAAGTTGGCAAAAGTGTCGTGAATAGTCTGCGCGTTGCCATTGACGTCGCCCGCGTCGGCTTTGTCCTGTTTTTGGTCCAGCAAATTAATGCCCGGGAATTGCCAGTTGGGGTCGCTTGGCGCGGTCAGCGCTTCGTGCGTTTCAGTTGGGGCGAGCTTTTCGGCCGTGTTTTTGAGCGAGCCAAAGCGCGCTTTGTCGCGGCCAGCTTTGGCGTGTTCCACGGGCACACCTTCGTTCAGTTTGAAACCGGTGGATTCGGCTTTTGCCTTGAGATCGCGCAGATCAGTATCTTCGGCGTCGCTTCGCGCAAATAGGTTCTTTACATTGAGTAACACCAGCGGCGAGATACCAAAGGCAAAGAACACCGCCAGCATAGTGACTACCAAAAACAACACCGACGCCGGGAACTTGTCCAGCGCACTCAGCACCGCGCCGCCCAACCCCGCGCCGACTTGGCCACCGTGGCCACCGCTGAACATCCCCTCGCCTAATTTGGCCGCGAATGCGGTAAACAGCCAGCTGGCCGCAAACGTTAGTACGCCCAGCATGCTCAGCAGCCGAGCAAGCGGAATGCGGTGATCTTCGGAGGTGAATTTATACACGCCCCAATACCCGAGCGCCACCGGCACCAAATACGCCGCCCAGCCAAACGTCCAGTACATGCCGCTAAACATCTCCTTCGGCAGCGGCCCGCCCGTACCAAACCCACCCAGCAAAATAAATAACGCCACCACAAACAACAACACCGCAGCCGTTAAGGGCCAAAACGGCGAAGGTTCAGCTGCGGGTTCGGGTGTTTTTTTGCGTGTTTGTTTCTTTTTAGCCATAACGGTGATAGTGTACCACTTTTATTGAGGGCCGTCATCTGGTGATGGCACAATGTAGAGATGAGGGCGCCGGGACGGGTCAGAATCAGTCGGCCCGAACGCATCGAACGGGTCATATACCGAAGTTACCTCGCCGTCATCCGTGATCGGAGATTGGCTGTAGTGGTGAAAAGTGTCCTGTTCACCCACCGCTCCAAGTGATGAACGAGCAAAGAGGCTATCCAGCCAGGCGTCAGTATCGGCTGCATGCCGGGGCGCCGACGATTCGGACGGGGTCATTCTAAGGTCAACGACACTATGCATCAGCGGTAAAGTGATAACGTTGGGTGCCTGCGGATGCGGGGGCACAAACTCGCGGGGCACCGGGTAACGGACCTCTGGATCGAATACTTCTGGGTCCCCGGCGTTTTTGAAACCGGGAATAAGCCGAAGGTGGCGCTGTTTGTGGTGTCTGCCTTGGCCGGGCTGTGAAGAATCTACCATAGCTATATTATAGCAAAAATTACAACTACTGTCAATCCGCGTGCGGCTTGGGTGGGCATGGCCATGGCGCATTTCACCTCAGTAAGTTCAGAAAAAATTAATTTGACAACGCTAGATGTCCATGGTTATATAGCTGCTTGTGAGTGAGCTACCTGGCCCCAGTTTTGAGAATCCTTCACTGTTCAATTCGCCCGCAGAAGCGGTCGCCTACTATAGTAGTGGGCTTGAGCAGGGTCTCGCCGAGCACCAAGGCGCACTGCAAGGCTACGTAGACGGATACCATAACACCTTCCGTGATGAGTGGCACGACCCAGGCGCCCAGGATATTGACGGTGCCTTGGCAAGTGCGCGACCGATGGTTCGGGCATTTCTGGACGGTGCCAAGCACAACTTATATCAGCATATCCGCACTGTGGCGACCGAGGCCGAAAACAATCTGACACCCGATACTCACACCGTTCTTGGCAATGTTCAGCGGATTATCGGATCCGCGGACGGCAAAAAGAGCCCTGGCCGCATCTCCCTCATAAAAGTAGCGATAGCAGGCGAAATGGCTGGCCATGAATCCGACCAGTATTTGCGCATGGCGATTGACGGCAGACTTATGGACCGCGCGCTTGCGCTGCACGCCAAGCTGACCTTGCCGGTACACATAACGCAGATACCGGAGATGCTGGAATGGGCCTCTGACGAGAAAGCGAAACTGGCAATTCGCACTATTTTGGACGCCAGCACGTTGGATATTGCCGAAAAACAGGCCCAGCCGCCACGGCTTTACCCCGACATCTTGGACCGTACCTATCCAGAATCTGCCTCTAGTCCGCTGGCCTGGGACGCGCTGCGAGCCGCGTTCGATAAACAGGTGCTGGAATCGGCGCAAAAATATACTCGGATTTTGCGGCCAGAAGACGACATTGTCCTGGACATGCTGGCGAACGCCTCGAACGGCGCGGTAGCCATCGTGTTAGGCCGCAAGTTAGGTGCGTCCGAACAGGGCATCGACCCAGACGCCGAAGTCATGAGCATTATTTCCGAGGTCGTCAGTTTAGATCACAAGCTGAACTGGCTGCAAAGAGCCGACCCGGGGGCAATCCGCCGGGTCATCGAAATAGTGCGTACGAGACGAGAGCAAGCGAGACAGCTACTGCCTCCCGGTGAGCGCGATCAAATCGATCTTGCTAGGGTCGATTTTGACACGTACCGCCACTTTAAATCGCTCGACGAACAGTCCGTCGCGACCAATCGGGACAACCCCATCTCACCCGAGGATAAAAAAAGGCATATTGAGGATCATAAGATCATATGGGCGCTTTTCCGCCACAATCCAAGGCGCAATCGACTGACGTTTTAGCGGTGTCCGGTCACGGTATGAAGCCGTGAAGCTTTGTACGCCGCGGCGCGCTGGGCATCTACGATCGAAGTGTGTACCAACTTGGCACGCTCCTGAGCGCGTTTGCCCGTATGATTAGTCGCAAGATAGTCAAGGGCTCGTTTGCCGGTATTCTCAACACCCTCTGCCAGCTCGGCGCCGACGGAACCTTGCTCTGATTTACCACCCAACAGGCGGCCTGCGCCCATAATGGCTGCCACACCTATGACCGGACCGAGAGCCGCGAGGTCACGCACGGTGGCACGAATTTTTTCGCCCGTAGTCGTCTTGCCAGATGAATAAGTCTCAAAACGCTTTGCATCGTGTTGCATTAAGTGCGAACGGATCTCGGCGCCGACAGCGATACTGCCGACGCTTTTGTACATTTCATTTTGTACGACGCGGTTGTGTTTGGTGGCGTCATACGATTCGCTACGGCTGAACGCGCGGACGCGGCCAGCAACAGCACCCACCGTTGCAGCCTTGATGCGTTGCCAACGTCCCTGCACTTGCCCCCAGCGTTGGGCAAAGTCTTCTGTGGTCTGCGGCGCAAATTGCGCATGGTCCTCAGCCGTCATGGGAATGGCGACATCGGTTTCAAGATCGTTGCGCAAAAACGGGTCCGCGGCAGCGTCGTAGGCACGCTCACGGGATGATGGCAGCAGCGCAGCACTGCCGATGTCGCCCTGCGGCCCTGTGGTCTGTTCGGCTGGGCTAATAGGAGGATGATTGGTGTGAGAGAGTTCAGGCGAGGCCAACATTATGTATATAACATTAGCATAAGCCTAATGTTTTGTCAATGAACTGCCCTGGCTACAAAACTAGTCCGTGCGGGCGTCTTGACCAAGCAAGCGGGCGCGCATTTCCTGGAAGCGTTTTTCCTGGTCGATAGCAATTTCTTCGGCGGTTTTGGTGCGGCCGCCAGCGGCAACTTTGACTTCTGGCTGCTTGCCAGTACCCCCGATCACGTTCACGACTGGAATAACGATCGGGCTACGGTTGGTCTGTTCAAACAGAAAGTGCGTGATGTGGTCTTTCAGCTCGGCCTTGAACCGGTCCAGATCGACACGCTTGAAGCGCTGACCCACGGCGCGGCGTAGCTCTTGGCGTAGGTTGTTCATGAGCTCCTCGTTGTCGCGCATATAGATGAATCCGCGGCTGATGATGTCTGGGCTGGTCAGCAAGTTACCGTTCTTTTTGTCGACGGTCAGTACCACGGCAACTAGACCTTCTTCGGCCAGCAGCACGCGGTCTTTGACGACGATGTTGTTGACGATCGAACCGGATTGGTCGACCAGAATGGTGCCGTGCGGCACTTCACCAATGACTTCCATAGTGTCCGGCGTTAGCGCAACCACATCGCCGTTACCGGCGTTCACGGTGTTAGCGCGGGGCACGCCCTGCTCTACCGCCAGGTCGATGTGACGCTGTTTGACGCGCCATGCGCCGTAGATCGGAATGAAGAACTTGGGCTTGGTGTACTGAATCATTTCGGCATATTCGTCGCGGCTCGCGTGGCCGGAAACATGCAGCGGGCCGATGCCGTCCAGGTCGTGGTTGCGCGCTTCGTAGACGTGCACGCCCTTTTTCATGAGGCCGTCGACCATGTCGCCAACCAGCTTGTCGTTGCCGCTTTCCGGAATCGGCGTACTGGACAGCACCACGGTGTCCTGTTCCTTCAGTTTGATGTGTTTGTGGTCGCCGCTGGCCATGCGCTGCAGCGCGGAGCTTGGTTCGCCCTGGCTACCGGTACAGATAACAACCAGCTCGTTGTCCTTCATGCCAGCCGAGTTGGCGATGGGGATGAACGTGCCTTTGGGAATTTTCATGAATCCGTGGCGCACGGCCATTTCCAGCGTACTGACCATGCTGCGGCCGTCCATGGCAACCTTTTTACCATGGTGCACGGCGGCGTTAACGATCATCTGCACGCGGTTCATGTTGGTACTAAACAGGCCGATAAAAATCCGGCCCGGAGCCTGCGACATAATGTCCACGAAGCTTGGTTCAATGGTGCTTTCGCTCGGGGTGCGGCCCATGCGTTCAACCGTGGTGCTTTCGCTCAGCAGAGCCAAAACACCTTCGTTGCCGAGTTCTTGTAAGCGTTCGATGTCGCTACGCTCGTGGTCCAGCGGGTTGGGGTCAAAGCGGAAGTCACCGGTGTTGATGATGCGGCCGACCGGCGTGTCCAGCACGATACACGTACTGCCCGGGATGGAGTGCGTGATGCGCACCAGTTCTACAAAAAACTCGCCGATCTTGAGCCGTTCGTGGGTGTTTTCGTTCATTTCAACCGTTTTCAGTTCAAAGCCGTCGGGCATCGGCAGACCAAAGTTTTGGAAAATTTCTTCCACGCGGCCGATGGTAAAGCGCGAGCCGTAGATCGGTGCCGGATATTTGGGCACAATGTGCGGCAAACCGCCAATGTGGTCCAAGTGCCCGTGCGTAATGACGTACGCGCGCAGTTTGTGTTTGATGCTATCCAGGTAAGTCATGTCAGCGATACCATAGTTGATACCTGGCAAGTCGACACCGAGGTCATTGCCGCAGTCCATAATGACGGCATCGTTCATGTATTCGATGAGCAGTGTGTTTTTGGAACCACCACCGTCCATGCCCCCCAGACCGATGATCTTGAGGCGCGGGCTGTCGTCAATAAAGTTGGCGCGGCGTTCAGCCTTGGCCGTCTGCATTGGCGCAGCGGCGGCGTATTGGTTGGCGATTTTTTGAGCGTCAGCTTGTGAGCGTTTTTGGGCGCGCACGGCAGCGCCGCGGGGCGAGTTCAGTTTGAGCCCGCTAGTGTTGCCACCCCCGTTACCATTATTGTTTCCCCCGCGGTCGCCGCCATTGCTGCGGTCGCCACCGGAATTGTTTCCGTTACCGCCGCGGCTGCTGGTGTTGCGGCCACGGCTCTGGTTCTGCCCCTGTCTGGGGCGTCCGTTCGGTTGGTTGTTATTGGGTTTTTCGTCCATTTTGGTAATCCTTTCGTTTCAGATAAGAGTTATTTGGAGCCTTGATTAATAGTGTCAATGACGTGCGGAATGTTCGCAAAATCGTCTATCAACGTTTGGCGCAACCCGCCGTTATACAGCGCTGCGGCCGGGTGGAAAAGTGGCAGGATAACTAGGGTCAGAACATCGTCTGCACGTTGCTTCATGCTGATTTTTATCCGTTTGGCTTGTCCATGGATCTTGGAAATTTGCAGATCCGGCAAGAAGCAGTTCGTGCTGTGACGTCCGAGCGTCACCACCACTTTGGGTCGAATCACTTCTAGCTGGGCCTGTAAAAATGGCAAAAATGCTTTCTTTTCGTCGGGCAGCGGGTCGCGGTTATTTGGCGGACGGTATTTGAGGATACTTGTAATGTACACGTCTGCGCGTGCCAAGCCAATCCCCTCCAGCATTTCGTTCAGGAATTTTCCAGCCGCGCCGATGAACGGCCTTCCCTGTTCATCCTCATTTTTACCTGGTGCTTCGCCGATGAACACAATGTCGGCGTCCGGGTTGCCTTCACCAAACACCATGTGGTGCGCGGTCTTGGCCAGCTCCGGGCAGATATTCTGGGCAAGAATAGCTGCTTTAATCTGGTCAAGCTTCTTCTGTTTGGTGGCCTGCGCGTCGGTTAGCCGAGCAGTCGTCCGGTCGTCTGCAGTGTCGCTAGTAATTGGTTTTTGGCTCATAGCTGCTTTTCCCATCGGTTCATCATGTAGGTTTGGTGGCCTTCGACTGTGGCGTAGGGCTCGCCGACGACCACAAATCCAAGCCGGGATGCCAAACGCTTGCTCGCGTCGTTATCGACAGCAATGTCTGCTTCGACACAATCGACGGCGCGCGTATTGTAGATTTCGTCAATCAAGCGCCGTGCTGCCACTGTCGCGAGTCCCTGCCCTTGGGCGGCTTCGGCCACCCACCAGCCTATTTTGGCTTCGCCTTCATTGAAGTTAACGTCGTAAGCAGTGACCGATCCCCGAATTGGACCACGCTGTCCGGACGGGCCAGCCGCAGCGTAATACTGCAGCCAGCTTCCTTCCATATTGCAGCCAATCGCATTGACGACGTGCCGGTGGGCGCTGAGCCAGTCGCGTACGCCTCTTGTCCACCATTGGTGCCTTTCCAAGTACGGGCGATTAGCATCGAGCAGCGCGAGCAACTCCGTCTCGTCACCGTGTTCTGGCGCGCGCAAATGCGCACCGTCCTTGCCGGTAAAATCAGGTAGGTCCAAAGTCGGTTTATATATAGATGGGTGAGATCGTGTACTCATTTTTTGTGCGGGATTAAGGCGTGGGCGAAGCTGTGCCCGGCCATGAACAATAATATGATGGTGAGTGCGTACTGGAGCAGGCTGCCGCTGTTCAGTGCGAATGACGCCAAACCGAAGGCTAGGCCCAGCTCGGCAAGACCCAGCACCGCGCGGCCGAGCCGAGATGCGTGCATTGCCTGGAGCTGACGACTTGCTGCCATTTAAGCCTCTTTTGTCTCCAGCTTAGGTTTAGGTGCGTCTGATTTTCCACCGCCGGCCAGTTCGCGCGCCGCAGCTTTCATGCTCAGCTGCAAGCGGCCACGGTCGTCGATAGCGACGAGTTTGACAGTGACTTTGTCGCCTTCTTTGACTACGTCGCTGGGTTTGTTAACTCGTTCTTCTTTCATTTCGGAGACGTGGACCAGGCCGTCTTTGCCGGGCAAGATTTGCACGAATGCGCCGAAGTCCATGACGCTGACCACCGGCACGTCCCGGTAGATCCGGCCGACTTCCGGCTCTTCCGTCAGGTCGCGAATCCACTGGATGGCGCGCTCGATCGAGTCGCCGTCGGGGCTGGCGATCATCACCGTGCCGTCGTCTTTGATGTCGATTTCAGTGCCGGTTTCGCCCGTGATCTTTTGGATGGTTTCGCCGCCCTTACCGATCACTTCGCGGATTTTGTCGGGGTTGATTTTGATGCTTTCGACGCGCGGTGCGTACGGACTCATGGTGCTGCGCGGTTCCGGCAGCGTGGTCAGCATGTGGCCGAGGATGTAAGCGCGGCCCTCTTTGCCCTGCATCAGCGCTTGTTTGAGCGTTTCGACCGGCAGGCCGTGGACTTTCATGTCCATTTGCAGCGCGGTAATACCATTGGCGGTTCCGGCAACTTTGAAGTCCATGTCGCCAGCAAAGTCTTCGGCGTCAGCGATGTCGCTCAAAATAATGGTTTGGTTATCGTCGATCATCAACCCCATGGCAATACCGCTGACTGGCGCGCGCAACGGCACACCGGCGTCCATCAGTGCTAGACAACTGGAGCATGTAGCGGCCATGCTGGTGCTGCCGTTTTGGCTCATGATTTCGGTGACGGAGCGGATGGTGTATGGGAACGCGTCCTCGGCTGGGATGACCGGCAGTAGCGCGCGTTCGGCCAGGGCCGAGTGGCCGATTTCGCGGCGGCCCGGGCTGCCCAAGCGCTTGATTTCGCCGACGGTGTAGCCGGGCGCGTTGTAGTGGTGCATGTAGCGCTTTTCTTCGTCGCGTTCCATGGTGTCAACCAGCTGCGCGTAGCTGAGCGGCGCCAGCGTCACGATGTTGAGCGCTTGCGTCAACCCGCGCGTGAACAGGCCGGAGCCATGCGCGCGTGGCAGCAAGCTGATTTCGCTGGACAGGGGGCGGATTTCGGTAAAGGCGCGGCCGTCGGGGCGCACACCATCTTCCAAAATACCGCGGCGCACGTCTTTGTTAGCAGCGGTAGCAAAAGCATCTTCGTATTCGCGCTTGAGGTCGCCAAATTCGTCGCCGAGTTGGGCTTCAAAATGGTCCAACATGGATTGGCGCAGCACGTGCATGCGCTCGTGGCGCTCGGCCATTGGTGCGCGCAGTTTGTCGCCCATCTTGCCGTCCAGGAATTCGTCGACGGCTTTTTGGATGTCTTCGCTGGGCAGCGTTAACTCATAGTCCTGCGCGGTGACGCCGACTTTTTCGACCAGTTCTTTTTGCAGCGCGATCGCTGGTTGCATGGCTTTTTGGGCGAATTCCAAGGCTTCGACGACTTCGTCTTCGCTAACTTCGTTGGCGCCAGCTTCAACCATCATGATGGCGTCGTGCGTGCCAGCCACAACCAGGTCCAACTTGTTGTTAGCTAGCTCCTTGCCGCTCAGGAACGCACTGAGTTTGCCATCTTTGTCATATCCAACGCGTACGCCAGCAACCGGACCGTCAAACGGCGCACCGGTCAGGCTAAACGCCGCGCTCATGGCGATCATGGCCACCATGTCCGGGCGGAAGGTCGGGTCGGCGCTGAGCACCGTGGCCACGCCTTGGACCTCGTGCCGGTAACCCTTGGGCCACAATGGTCGGATCGGACGATCAATAAGACGGCCGATCAAAATCGCGTCGTCAGACGGACGGCCTTCGCGCTTAATAAACCGCGACCCGCTGATCTTGCCCGCGGCGTACATTTTTTCTTCGTAGTCGATGCTGAGCGGAAAATAGTCCATGCCCGTAACCGGCTGGCCGCTGACCATGGCCGTGCCCAGCACCACTGTTTCGCCGTAGCGTACAATGACCGAGGCGGAGGTACGGAAGCCAACGCGGTTGACCTCCAGGCTCAGTTTGCGGCCGCAAAAATCGGTTTCGACCTTAATAATCGGCTTTCCGGAGGGGTTAATTGTGTTTCCCATGTTTGCCTTTCTCTTCTGGCGGCTAGTGGGCACAGTGCAAATATAGGCGCCCCTTGTGCGTAAAGGTGGGAGCATATATCTGACCCTTGCCCGCTAGTATTACAAACCTAGAAGCTTTAATGTGCACAAGCTTGTGGTCTCGCATCATGTGGCGAGACCAGTAGTCTATGCACTAGCGGCGGATGCCGAGTTTCTTGATCAGGTCAAGGTATGCCTGGCCGTCGTGTGCAGCGATGTACTGCAGATGGCGCTTGCGTGCACCAACCAACTGCAACAGGCCGCGACGAGCCGCAAAGTCTTTTTTGTTGACCTTGAGGTGCTCAGTCAGTTCCTTGATGCGCTCGGTCATGATGCCAACCTGTACAGCGGCGCTGCCAGTATCGGTTTTGTGGCCTTGCAGATCCTTGATAACTGCTTGTTTTTTCTCACTTGTAATCATACTTTAGCCATTTTAACAGATGGGATTGATAAATTCAAGGGATTTATAGGATTCGCGGCGCGCTTAACGTAGTTGATCGGCGGCGAACTATTTGCCAAGATGCGGCTGTGGTGGCGTCTGCTGGGGCACTTGGACCGAATTTACTGCCAGTCGGTGCAGGTCTTGAACATCCCGTTGCGTCTGGTCAGTAACCTGCAACTGTTCCAGGCGAGCCATTGCTGCTGGCGAAGCTACAGCGGTGGCGCCAAGCTGTTGTTCGGTGGTTGTTCGTGGCTGCGGCTGTTGAGTTTCTGGCTGCGCAAAGAAGGTCCTACGGACCAGACCTGGCCTCTTTGGCTCTTTTACCGGTGCGGAGGGCGATTGTTCGTTGGTCATTTGTTCGCGCAAGGCGTTGAGCCGGGCGTCACGAATGGCTTCCCCGGCCTGTTGCGCTTGGGCGGCAGCAATTTCGCCACGATGGTTGGCACGCTTGCGGTTCGCACCCGCAAACACCATAGATCCGGCGACAGCCAAGCCGCCCAGCACCGTTGCGGTCGGACTGCTCTGTTCCGAAGAAAGCAACATTTCGGTAGCGGCGGTCGTCACGAGGCCGAGTGTACTCGCCCTGGCAATGGCCTTCGTTACCCCTGCTTTAGCAGCAGCTAGTTTAAGACTGCGGATCGATCGCTCACCCGAAGTCGCAGGCGCCGAGACTTTCGATTTCATTAGTTTATTTTACCACTAAACTACCTAAGTGTCAATTCCTATCACCTTGCTTGTGAGGTCTTCTAAAGTAATGCCGTCCACGGTGATGGCGTCTTTTATGTCGTAGGGGCCGACTTGCGTGCGGCGGAGGTCGGACATATATGCGCCCGTGCCGAGCTGCTTGCCTACATCCTCCACCAATGACCGGATGTATGTCCCGCTGGACACGTGCGCAGTAAACGTCGCTAGTGGATATTCGTACGAGGTCAGTTCAATGTGTTCAATATGGATAGGGCGCGGCTCCAGCGCCACTTCCTGCCCCGCGCGCGCCAGTTTGTACGCCCGCTGCCCGTTAATTTTGATGGCCGAAAACGCCGGGGGCGTTTGCATCGTATCGCCAACGAACTGCTGCAGCGCATCTTCGACCTCTGTTTTTGTGGGCTTATGGCGGGACACGTCCGTCTTGTCACCCTCGGCGTCGCCGGTGGTGCTGGTTTGGCCCAGGCGCATAGTCACCTCATATGTTTTATCCAGTTTGGTGAGCCCGGGCGCTTGTTTGGTCGCCTTGCCTAGCAACAATACCAGCAGCCCGGTTGCCATAGGGTCGAGTGTGCCAGTGTGGCCGACCGGAAAACGTTTTTTGCCAGTCACGTTGAGGGGCGAATGCTGGATGAGCCGACGCACTTTATTGACTGCGTCGAACGAAGTCCAGCCTTTAGGCTTGTCCACCAACAATATACCGTTCATGGCACTAGCATACAGCTTCCTGCCAAACTTTGCACTGTTACATATTGGGCATCATTGGTGGAGGGGCTGCCGGGGCTGGTGGAAGCGCGGCACCGGATTGTGGAACGGCGTTGTCAGCGGGTGGCGTCCATGGCTGGACTGGCGTAGCGGGATACTGCACGGCCGAGGAATCGGTCGGTCCAGCATCGGCTGGCACGGTGGCGGTAGCGGCATTTGGGTCGGCCAAGGGGTTAGCGTTCAATGCCTGCAAGGGGTCGGTGGCGGTAGCGTTCGGATCAGAGCCAATGGCTTGTGCCACGGCGTCGCGCGCCTGGTCCAAACTAGAACCAGCCTCATCGGAGCTAGCTTCGGAGCCATGGTTTTGGGCGCTGGGCTCGTTGTCGGGCACGTTAAATGCGCGGGCAATATCGTCTGGCGTCAGGTCGTTGGGGCCCACAACCGGGATCTGGGATGCGGGGTCGGCAGGTGGAGGGGCCAAAGCGGCGTCGTTAGGCATGGCAGAAGGCGATGTCGAACCCTCAGACAACGTCATGGAAGCAGTGGGCGCGCCGACGTGGCTGCTATGCACGTCTTTTTCGATGTCACTTAACGTTTCGTTGGGTCCAGGGATACCTGGTTTGGGTTCGTTATTGGCAGGCATCAGCGGCTGGTCGCCGAGGAAGCTGGTACCCGGCGCATTCTGCGGTTCAGGCTCGGTTACTGGCAACATCCCTGCTGGGCTGGGTGCGGGCGAATTCGCCGTAGCGGCGCCCAATAACGGCATGTCGTGCTGCGGCATGCCAGGCAAACCGCTGTCTTCGTCATTGCCAGAAGCTCCAAACCCGCCACCCGGGGCAGCGCTCGCAGCCATCTCGCCACCCATGGTCGGCGGTTCTAGCACCATCTTGGGTGCTTCGTTGTGGTGACTGATGGTCGGCGCGTCGTGTTTGGCGGGTGGCAGCATGCTCTCGTCGAGCTCTTCATTGCCGCCTTCGCCGAGCGGACTCAGCTGGCCATGTTCATCAATATGAATCTGCGGTGCGACCACCTGGGGCTCGGGCCCAGAAACGGGCTGCTCACCAGACGCGCTGGGCTGCAAACTTGCTGGCGGCTGAGGTGGCGTGAGGGTCAACGGCATAATATCCGGTGCTTTTGGCCCAACTGTTTCGGGCGGCTTTGGAATCGGCTCAAACGGCGGCGTCAAGGCACCAGGCAGCGGCGGACCGCTAGGATTTTCGGTGGGAATAAACCCGCCGTTGTCATGATCTTCGTGCTCGTGGTCTTCTGCTGGCTCAGGCAGCGAAGAGGGCGTAGGCGCGGACATGCCAGCACCAGTAATCGCTTCGCCGCTTCCGGTATTTTTGTCTTTGTCGCGCTCGTCGTGCGTAATCTCCAGCGTGCCGTCATCGGGTTTTTTGGGCACCGGCGGCATGTCGGTGACTTCGGCACCGTGTTCTTGGGTGGCAATCGGCGACGAGGGTGCTGGCGGCAGCGGCGCGGGTTCTTCCAGTTTAGTGGCGACCAGCTGCTGGTTAGCGCCTGCGGCCATCAGTTCGGCCGAAATGCTCATGGTTTGCGGTGAGGTTTTGGCGTTACTGAATCGTTCGGTCTCCGCCACAATACCTGTCAAAAATGCGGTAGCGATCTGGCCATCCATGAGCTTTTTATCGATTACATCAGTCAGCTGCACCGTCAGTTCACTCAGGCTGCTGGCATTCGGTTCCAGCCAGTTAATAGTGCCGAGCTCCCCGCCCGGCCGAACGTTCATAGTTACCACAGCAGCGTCGTGCAAAATACGCCCGTGCGACGTGATCGCCTGGTCCAGATCAGCCTGGGCGTGGACACCGAGCGCCACCACGACGTCGACGTTAAAGTCACCTTGGCTGAATTCCAAGTCTTTTTCATTAATAGACGTTTTGTACGGCGTGATGAAGATTTTAACCACGCGGTCCTCGACCTTGTAGCGCAGTTTGTCGGCCTTGGATTTGTCGAGCGCAATAATGAAGTCGCGCAAACTGTCGGTGTTTTTTTCCAGCGTTTTTTCGGGCTGCAAGAATTCGATGGTCGATGGGATGTCGCCACTAAACACCGCGGTCGCGTGTTTGCCCATCTTATTAAGAGCCACGGTCAACCCAATACACGCTGCCAACTGGTCAACAGACGGATTGTTGCTGACCGTCACCAGGATATTATTGGCTTGTTTAATCCGATCGGCGACTTGTTGTTTTGGGTTGTCCATTTTTGTGTTACCTTAAGGTTTAGCGCTTACAGCAAGCGTACCACATAACCATAAGCTTGTCGACAATTATTTTGAAGCAAGCACCTAGCCTGTCGCTCCCCAGACCACGTTCCGTCGCCTTTGGCGACTGCACTGGGCGGTCACGATCTGGGGGGCGACAGGCTAGGTGCTTTACTATTTGTGCATCATCTGGCCCAGAAATGCATCCACAATTTTGACAAATAACCTCTGGATGCTGTATAGTTTACTTCGACAAATTAACAACAAAGGTATAGCTAATGCCCATCATCAAATCAGCAAAAAAGCGGGTCAAGGTTGCCAACAAAGCAGCTGCTCGCAACAGTAAAACCAAGCGCGGCCTGAAGGGCGCGCTGAAGGCCTTTCACAAGGCAATTACCGGCGGCGCCAAGGACGCTAAAAAGCTCCAAAGCAAAGCCGAAAGCGCACTCGACAAAGCTGGCAAAAAAGGCGTGATGCACAAAAACAAAGTTGCTCGCAAAAAGAGCCAGGTCGCCAAAGCCGCCAAGTCCGCCGCTGGCGTAACCACCAAAAAAGCTGCTCCTAAGAAAGCTGCTGCCAAGAAACCGGCCGCAAAAAAGGCTCCAGCTAAAAAGACGACCACCAAGAAAAAGTAGTCCCCTTCGCATTTCGCGACTAAAACCGCAGCTCCGACCGGCTGCGGTTTTTGATCAGCTTAAGAGCTTAAGCGCTCCCGCTGCGCAAGGCATTCGTCGGCCAGAATTCCGCCAACGACCACGATCGGACATTTCTGGGATTTGGCGGCTATTTCTTCGGCTGGAATGGGCAGCGAAGCTGTTGGTTCGGTTTTAGCGCCATAGAACACTCTGCCGACTTTGGCCTTGATCATACAGGTCATGCAAGTAGGGCATGGCTCGGACGTCGTATAAAAGGTGTACTCGTACAGTGCCAATGTTTTGAGCCTTTTGCACAAGGTCCGAATAGCGTTAACTTCGCCATGCGCCGTCGGATCCGTAAGCTCCTTGACACGGTCATGCTCCTGGAGCACGACCCTGCCCTGTACATCGACCACCACACACGCAAATGGTGCGTTCCCTTCTTTGACGGCAAGATCGGCTTCTTGCAAGGCTAATCTCATTATTTCTTCGGATGTCTTCATGCTAATTGGCCAACTTTAACAGATATAATTGCAGTGCTTCGTCGGCGTCGATGCTGGTGCGTTTGAGTTGCATGTCGAGCGCCAGCAAATCCATGACTAACCGTTTTATGTGTGCAAATGTAAGCTGGCGCGCTAGGCTGGCGGTTTTGCGTACAACAAATGGGTTCAGCTTGGCGTCTTTGGCGATCTGGTCGGCCGGGCGCGTACCAGCGGCTTTGACCATGGCCATCACATGCAGCTGCCAGGCCATGAGCGCCAAAATTGCTTGTGGCTCCACGCGCAGCGCGCGCTGTTCACGGTACAGCGCTAGCGCCCGTTCGGCTTTGCCGGCAAACGCCGCGTCCAATAGTTCAAACACGGTGCTCTGCGGCGTCGGCTCGGTCAACAGTTCGATGGTTTGGCGCGTAATGGCCGGCTGGTACGCCAATAATTTGTCCAACTCGCTCTGGATAAGTTGCTGACTGGCGCCCACGCGGTCAATCAGTAGCCGTGCATCGTTGGCGCTCAGCGCCCCGCTCTGTTCTTTGGCATAATCCACGGCCCAGCGTGCCAGTGTGCCAGCGTCTAGTTCGGCAAATTCGTGGAAATCTGTCGTTTTCTTCAGCGTCTTATAATAACTGCCGCGCTTGTCCAATTTGGGTTCATAGATAACCAGATCGGTGCTGTCGGCGACTTCTTTCAGTGCGTTGTCAATTGCTTCCATGAACGCTTTTTGCTTGCTGGGTTCGCGCAGCACAACCAGCTTGCGTGCGCTCAAAAACGGCAAACTTTGAATACTTTCGCGCATGCGTTCGGCCGATGTTTCTTCGCCGTCGTAGCGCTCGACGGCCATGTCGCCATGTTCGGCCACAAACGTTTGGACCAAGCGGTCCAATTCCGCACGGCGTAGGTGGTCGTTGGACCCAGTCAGCGTCACAATCATGCGTACATCATACTACATCTAGCAGACGTAGGGCTCGTGGGCGGCGGCTTCGATTCCGGCAATGGCGCGATTCAATGCAGCGCTATCCTTGATGTCAAAGGTTCGGTCAAAGACACAGCTGTGCAGCGCGTCCGCGGGCGTACTAACCTTTACTATATCTTCGTCATGTACTGCCGGGCCAGCGAATACAGTGGTTTCGAGGCCGATTTCGGCCGTTCCCTCAGCCGTTTGGAGCCGTACGCTCGGCGTATGAATCTGCATATAGCCGTTTGCGCCATCTACGCATTTCGGCGTATTGTGCTCCGACTTACTGCCGTCCCGGTTGAACCAGGTAACGTTCTCACCCAAACTCTGCGCGGTAGGGCCAGAGTCGATGTGTGAGTTGTTGTCGGTGACGATCGAGTAATGCATGGGTACAAAAATCGGGTCAGTGACCTTGCGTTCCGAAATCGGCGACACATACATCGTATGTTGGGACGGAACGTATAGCTCGCCCAGACATACCTGCATACCGATGTACTTCGGATTGAGTTTAGGCAGCGGCGTCCCTGATTCCAGCGTTGGCACAGGCTTGCCTATGTCGATCGGTTCGTACAGCGGACTCGTGTCGCAGCCCGCAAGAACCGTGATGGCCGTGGTAACAGCGGCGATGGCCTTAGCGATACGCCCACCTCGGCGCCCTGCTGTACGACCGACTTTTTCATGACTGCTCATAAACCTCGCTCCGATCCGTTATCTGATATTATTATAGCATTTATGCATACTTTTGGCAATGGGAGCAAATGTGCGTACCACGGCCAGCGACTTTGGTTTTGGTGATCGTCGTGCCGCAGCGTGGGCAGGGTTGGCCTTCGCGCCGAAAGACGTTGGCAAAGGTTAGGTAGCTGCCGCGTCTGCCCCGCGCATCCACGTAGTTGCGGTCGGTCGACCCACCCTTTTCGATGCTCAGGCGCAGCACGGCGCGCAGTGACTCATATAGTTTGGTTATTTGGGCAGAAGGAATGTCCTGAACCTTGGTTTCAGGGTGAATTTTGGCGCCCCACAAGCTTTCGTCAGCGTAAATATTGCCGATGCCGGCGACTACTGTTTGGTCCAACAGCACGGCTTTGATCCCGCTTTTGGCACGGCGCATGAGCCGCTCTTTGAACTGTGCGGCGGTAAAATCCGCGGCCAACGGCTCCGGCCCAACCTTTTGGAAAAAATCTAGGTGCTCGACCTCTGCTGTGGGCAGCAAGCGCACCCAGCCAAACTTGCGCTGGTCGTTAAAAAACAGTTTGCTGCCGTCGGCGAACGTAAACGTCACGTGCGTGGTTTTGTCCGGCAACTCGCCCACCAAACTGTTGTTGGGGTGCCCGGCGCCAAACCGCTGGTGGTCGCCACGGTACACCAGCTGCCCCGTCATTTTAAGATGAATCACGAGCGTGTAGTTGGTGTTGAGGTCAATCAATAGGACTTTGGCGCGGCGTCTGACCTCTGTTATGCTCGCACCCAGCAAAAACGTTTCCACGTCCGTCTGCGCGTTCGGAAAACTTTTGGGCCAGTTATGGTCAACGTACGCGACCACCTTACCCGGCAAAAACTGGGCAAGTCCAATCCGCACTGTTTCGACTTCTGGTAGTTCTGGCATACCGCCTATTGTACCAGTTCGGCGGCAGGGATGTAGCTCACGGGGTCGGTGTGCAAGCTTTTGGAAACGGCGTCCTCCGGGCGAGTAAGCGCGCGTTCCAACGATTTGAGCGGAGCAATAACTTTGCGGGCTGCCAGTCCGGCGTAAATAATCGCTTTTTCGATCCACATAGCGCTCGGACCACTCTGTTCGGCAAGCACCGCCATAGCCACTACACGCTCAGCGCCGCTGGTAATACGCGCGTAATGGCGCAGCGCCGATTTGGCTACTCGCTGAGCTAACCAGCTCCGTTCGCTCACCGTTACTGCTGCCTGTTTAGTTTCTGCCCTTAGGCGCTTCTGAATATCTTCCGGTGGTTCAGGAGGCGTAGGCGCGCCCATTGGCAGGCTGGCGTCAGGGTCTGTCTTGCGTCTCTCCATAGCTCGTTTCAGTATCTTCTCTTGCAAGGCTTCTGCCGAAAAATTGCACGTCTTAATATCCAGATCGGCCAGACTAACGCCCGGAAGCAGAACGATCGTACCCTTATCAGCTGCCGGCAGAACTGTCGTTTCTCGGCGGGAAAAATCCTGTGTTGGCTGTTCGAGGACCAGGGCGTATTCCGTCACCTCAGGTTTTGGATATTTTCCAAAGTCTGTCTGGGCCGCTTCTGCGCACGCCAATGTCGCCAACGCCGTTACGTTTGCGGCTGCTGTTTGAGCCAGCTCGCTCGCCACGATGTTAACCCGGCTAAAGGGTGTGTGGAACGTCTTCAGTGCGCGCAGTTCTGCGACTTCCTCCGGCATACGTATGCCGCCTATAACGGCGTCGTGCCCCTGTGTAGCTCCGGGCGCGAGCTCGTGCACAACCCCGATTGCCGGTGGAGCAGGTACATACATTTCTTGTCTGATTGCAAGTGTCATGGCGGTTGCCTTTGTATGACTTTCCTTCTATTACATACTTCTTATGGTTGATTTGCAACGGTTTTTTGTAAAAAATTTAACAGCTGGATATGTCACATATGAGATTTGTTATCTGAGGCAACCTAGGATATAGTCTGGGCCATGGATAGCTTGCGCGATATTATGGCACATCGGGAAAAGCCGGAATCACCGGAGTTGGTTGCAATTAAGCGGTACGTCGATGAACATTTTCATACCCCCATCCAGGTGGCAGTCAATGGGAACACAATTATTATCACCGCTCCGAGTGCGGCGTTGGCGAACACGCTTCGCCTACAGACTAACAAAATCAAAACTGAATGTCGAATCGAAAAACGACTCATGTTCCGAATTGGTTAATAGCTGTTAAATTAGTCTGAAATCCCCTATTGCGGCTTGTAGCACTATCAAAGTTGGTGCGCTATCCGGTCGATCGCTTGCTCCGCTCTGCATTGGCAGACATAATTGCGTGTTTACAAGTGTAGCCGACCCACAATACTGTAGTCTGGCGTCGGAATCTGGCGATTGAAGAGCTGCTTGACCTGGGTAAAATTACCCTTGAAGTTGCCCTGGCCGCCGCACGACGTACCCCAGTAATTCTGTACTTCAGAGCTGCCGTTCAGAATTTTGAACGTTACACGGTCACCGGTAGCACATACGCCACGCGGATCAGTAGCCGGTGATTTTGAGTTGCCTTTGGCAAATCCGGCGATGTCAATAGCGCGCAGGAAGTTATTGTAACTGTCCTGGTTATTGCTGTAGGTTTTGCTAGCAATCACCGAATACTGGTACCCTTGGAACGCTTCGACCACCACCTGGTCGCGGCCCACACTTACACGGTATCCTTGGTGCTCTTGGTCGGTGACAATGGGCCCCTCCACCGTCATTTGCATCACGGTGTTTGTAGTAGCGTAATCACTCAGTGGTGTCTGGTTCTTGGTTGTCGAACCACCGCTAAAACCTCGTATGATCATAATGACCACGAGGACGACAAGACCAATAGCGATAAGCAAACCTACAAAATATTTCATGACTCACCTCTTGTACGGTATAAACAATAGCACATTAATCTACTTTTTTCAAGTGCTACCGCTGTTAAGTTAACTACAACGGGAAGTTGGGCACCCAGTTGCGCAAATTTTCACGCGCAAAATGGAACAGAAACGTTTCAGTCTGTTGCCGGGCCAGGCGATCAGTAAAGCGCGCTAGCTCCTGCATAATAGCCCATGTTTTGATATGCTCGTAGTTAGCCTGAATCTGCGTCAGCGAAGCGTAGGTTTCGATTGCTGACCGCAAAACTATATCACCCATGACATAAAGCTTGCGAAATTCGGATTCAATACTGCCGACGTTGACATCGCTAAAGTCCACGACTCCGTTGAGCTTGGGACCCAAAAATAACAGATTGTTTGGGTTGAGGTCGTCGTGGATGGTCAGCGTGTTTTGCTCCTGTTGTAGGTTGGCCTGCCACAGTTGATAGTAGTGCTCGACAACAGGTCGCAGCTGTTCATTGGGCAAGCGGGTTTGCACAAATAAACGCTGGAAATACGCCGGCCAGGGGTCGGTCAAACGGTCCACGCCCGCTTGCATGCGCAGACGTTGCACTTCCAGGCTACTGATGGAGCGGTTAAGCTTATCTACAAACTGTGCAACGGCACTGCCGATTGCGGTCTGCTCGATCTCGGTCAAGGACTGGATTTGCTTGCCGCTCAGGTGCTCGCCTTCGATGTAGCTGGCCACGGTATACAGGGGCCGGTTGTGCACTTTGAGCAGTTTGGGCACGTTCACGATATCGAGCGATGCACCAACTTTCTGCAAAATCGCGGTTTCGTACGCCAAGCGCTTAGCTGCATCTTCATTGCGCGGAAACCGGAACACAAATTCCTTGTTGACGAGTGCGATGATGTTGTCCGCGCCGTGCTCCACGTAATCCAGCTCGGTTACACTGGGGCAAAATTCAAAAATGGCGCGATCGGCCTCCATCTTGAAGTTGGGATCCTGAATGGTGAGTAACATGTTCACGAGTTTTATTATACCCGCTGCGCCGCAAAATCCAGTCAGAATTCCGCATCTGTGCCTACGGCTTTTGTGATAGATATCACGTACGAGGTTATTGTAGCGACGTCAAAAAGATTATAATTTAAAAGTAATCATGGACGAAGAGATACTCGCGGCGCTGGATTTCACAATCGGCGACGAGATCTTGCCTATAGACGAACGAGCGCGACTGGCCTTTCTGGATCTCAAGGCAAGTGAAATAGATCTACTGAACGATACGGTCATCCTTGAATACGCCGCGATGGCTACAGACTTGCCGGTAACCGATAGGCTGGATGTGAATCCGTATCGAGTCGTTCGGACGAGTACCCGAGGAGTGCTAGAATTCGGCGGGCTACGGTTCACCGATATAGCCTTAGCTGAGGGCGCAAGTGTATATGTGCCGATGTATCTATCAGATGGCCAAGGGCCGCGTTCGCTCGATGAAGATACATTTAGTCACGATCATGCATTGTTGGTGGCAGGTCTCGTGGCTGGGCGTGCTTGGCGTAGCGAAGCTGGACATTTTGTACTGTCAGCTGACCTCAGTGAACTTATTCCGTCGCAGCGCGTTGATGATGCCTAGCAGGCAACGCTATGCTACATCCAGGTCTGAAACGCTTCAAACAACTGGGGATAATAGTTGTTGGCACGCGGGAAGTACTGGTTTTTGGTTTCGGTGCCACCGACGTCGGCCATCAGTTGCCCGATCGGCATCCACGCAAAGCGCGTAATTTTGCTCGCGTCAAACTGCAATGTGTTCAAGTCGACGTCCTTGTTGATCATGAACACATGACCGAACACTTTGTGGGTGGTGCCGTTCGGCATAGGATTGGCGCACTGGATGTTGAAGAGGTGCGTGAGGCTTTCGGGCGGGAATTCCAAACCGAGTTCGCTTTTGACCGCGCGTTGGGCGGCAGCAACGGGTTGTTCGTTTGGCCTGAGGTGCGACCCGACGGTCACGTCCCAGACGTTTGGCGACAATTCTACGCCAGGAGCACGTAGCTGCATCAGGATTTCCCCTTTCGGGTTAATGATCCAGACGTTGACGACTTCGTGCCATAGTTCCTTGGCATGAACCGTTTGGCGGTCCAGAATTTGGCCGGTTTTGTGGCCTTGGTCGTCTAATACTTCGTACTGGTCGGTTGATTGAGTGGCGGCGTTAACGGGAGTAGTCGGTTCCATGGTCGCATGGTAGCACAAGCGGGCTGATGTGAATACGAAAAATATAACACTTCCTACGATCCGGTTGGGTGGCGTTTTCACTGTCCCTGTATGGATCGTGACCGCCCAGTGCAGCCCCTTGAAAAGGGCGCGGAACGTGGTCCGTACAGAGACAGTGAAAACGCCCTAGTACGTGGCCTTACCTTACAATTCGCCCCAGTTTTTGCCGGTTTTGACGTCGACTTGGAGCTTGATGGGCAGCTCGTCGTAGACGTGCTCCATGGTGTCTTTTAGAATCTGCGCGACTTTGTCGGCATTTTTAGCAGGCGTTTCTACCAATATGGAATCGTGCACTTGTAGCAGCTGTTCGCCTAAGCCCTCCAGCTTTTTCTCGACCTCTAACATAGCCATTTTCATGAGATCGGCTTCTGTGCCCTGGATGGGCATGTTGGCGGCAGCACGTTTGGCAGCTTCGCGTACCACAAAGTTACTGGACTTGAGGTCGGGCGTTGGTCGGCGGCGGCCGAACAGCGTTTCCACGTAGCCGTCGTGTAGCGCGTTTTGGACGGTGCGGTCAATGTATTCGCGTACCGGCTGGCGCAAATCAAAGTATTTTTGAATAAATGTTTTTGCCTCGAACGGGCTCATGCCGGTGGCGACGCTTAGGCCGTGCGGGCTCATGCCGTACAAAATGCCGAAGTTGACGACTTTGGCATGGCGGCGCATGTTTTTGTCCACTTGGTCGAGCGGCACGCCGTAGACTTCGGCCGCGGTTTTGGTGTGCACGTCGACGTCGTGGTTAAAATCGTTGACCAAGTTTTGGTCGCCGGACATTACGGCGGACAGGCGCAATTCAAACTGACTGTAATCGGCGCTGACGAACACATGGCCGGGCGCGGGCACAAAGGCGTGGCGAATGGCCTGCCCGAGGTCTGTGCGCGTTGGAATATTCTGCAAATTGGGGTCGTGCGAACTCAGCCGACCGGTGGCGGCGACGTCCAGCGCAAACGTGGTGTGCAGTTTGCCACGCGCGTCGACCAGCTTGGGCAGCGCGTCGATGTAGGTGCTTTTGAGCTTGGTGTATTCGCGGTACTGCGTGATGAGGTCGACGATGGGGTGCAGCCCGCGCAGTTTGGCGAGCTCGTTGGCGCCGGTGGAATAGCCGGTTTTGCCTTTTTTGACCCCTTGGGTCGGCAGGCCCAAATCGCTGAATAATATGGCGGCCAGCTGCGTGGGCGAACTAATATTGAACTCACGCCCGGCGTGCGCGTAAATGTTGCGCTCCAAAATACCGATTTTTTGCTCAAACTCGCGGCTCATCTGGGCGAGGTAGTCGCTGTCGAGCAAAATGCCGCGATGTTCGATAACGGCCAGCAAATAAATGCTCGGAAATTCGATGTCGCGAGCCAGTTTTTCCAGCGTTGGTAACTGTTCTAGCTCCAGCCGTTGGTCAGCGTATAACTTCCAAATGCTGGCGATCACCTGCCCGGCATCGTCCGGGTCAATGGTTTGGTTGAGCAAATCGCCCAGCTCGCGCGAGCGCTCCAAACTATTGAGCAAAAACGCGGCAATGCGCGTGTCGTGGCCGACCGTGCCCGGCCACGTGTGCCCCGCTGCCAGCAGCGCGCGAAACGTGGTTTTGAGGTCGTGACCGACGACCGAGCCAGTAGCTAACGCCTTGATATCGGCTGCTTTTAGTTGGTCTAGTGCCACGGCGGCATAAGTGTCCGGCGCTAGGCTAACGCGCAGTTCCGTGCCTTCCGGATTCACCGATATAATGCGCGGCTGCTCAGTCTGGAAGTCGGCCGTATTAAACGCCGTGGGCTGGGCGGGCGTGATTTTGTCCACCGTCACCTCAGCTTCGGCTATTTGTTTGCGCGTCAGCTGCGCTTCCACCTGGCGCAGCAGCGTGCGGAACTCCAGTTTGCGCAACATGGCCGCAAATTCCGGCGTGACGCCGTCGCGTAATTTGGCTTTGTCCAGGTCGATGTACACGGGCGCGTCGACCATCAGCGTAACCAATTTTTGACTGAGGTAGGCCATGTCTTTGTCTTTTTCCAGCTTGGCTTTGAGCGCGGGCTTGAGCAGCTCCAGATTTTCGTACACGCCATCCAGCGTTTTGTAGGTGTTAATCAGCTCCAGCGCGGTTTTTTCGCCAATGCCAGCGACGCCCGGAATGTTGTCGGATGAATCACCTTTTAATGCCTTGACGTCGACCCATTGGTGCGCGTCGACGCCGTATTTTTCGCGGAAACTGGCTTCGTTGAACAGCTCAATATTGGTTAAACCCTTTTTGAGCGTAAAAATATGTGTGTGGCTGTTGACCAGCTGCAACACGTCCAGATCAGAGGTTACCAGGTAGCTTTCCACACCTTTTTCCCCAGCCTGTTTGGCAAAGGCGCCCATGAGGTCGTCGGCTTCGTAGTCGTCGGCTTCGTACAGCGGCCAGCCAAGGCTTTCCAGCAATTCATGTAGCAAGGGAATTTGTTCGTAAAAATCGGCCGGTGGCGCCTTGCGCCCCGCTTTGTACTGCGGGTACAGCGCTAGCCGCGACCGGATATTGGTGCCGCTTTTGTCCCACGCCACGCAGACGTAATTGGGCTTGAGCCGCTTGACGATCTCCAGCGCCAGCACTGCAAAGCCGTATACGCCGCCGGTCGGCGTGCCGTCTTTGGTCGACAAGTTGGGCATGGCGTAATAGCCCCGGTAAAACACCGACTTGCCATCAATGATAACCAACCGTTTTTTGCCACTCGTGCCCGCTAACGCCTCTTCCATGAGAGTAAGTATAGTCTAGTTGAGGTTTTACGGATAGATCACTCCTAGGGTCTTAGGGGTCTTGCCCCGTCTGGTCTGCCATTGGCTCCGATTGCTCTGTCAGCTGGCCTGCTTGCTCGCGCGCTAATTGTGCTTCAGCATGCTGCCGCATTCGCGCCAGGACATTTTGCTCGATTTGCCTGATTCGTCCTGCGCCACGCCGCAATCGCCTGCCCACCTGGGAGGCTGAACGGTGCTTATACATGCTGTCGAGGGAATACAAAAGCGCCACTGCACGATATTCCTGGTCAGTGTAGGCAAATTCTTGGAGTAAACGACCGGCTGCAGCATTTACCTCTTGAAGTCGTACACCTTGAGGTGGCTCAACGCCTGCATAGTGGAAGAGCATGAAGGCATTCCGAATCCCTTTCCGCCGAATACGCTCATAGTCCAGCGTGCCCTCGTCAAAGGCGACGGCTATCTGGCGCACTTCTTCGAGTGCCCTGGACGTCAGCGCGCTGACATAGGTTTCGTGTGTACGGAGCATTTCGGTGATTTCCTTGTGCGTTGCCTGCGCCCCCTCCACCGTATCTACGCCATACCGGAGTCGCAGCATACGGGCTTGCTGCGGAGGAATAAATGCCAAGTACGTTTCCAGTTTGATGAGATTTTCCTCATCCAGGCCCCCAAAGGTGTCATCCAAGGACTCCTCCGGTGATTCAATATACTGCAGGTCAAGCGGATCGTAAGAAAATGTTGTTTGGATGGCGCGCAAGGCCACTTCTGCTTCACCTATGCTTATTCCGAGCTTCTTACCTAGTGCGGCGGGGGTAACGGCCAGCCCTTCAGATTCCAATTCTTGGTAGGCCCACACGATGGGACTCTTTGGCACCTCGCTTGGGAAAAGCCGCAAGGCGTTGGCTATTTCTCTACGCATTGCCGCCTGGATGCCGGTAACAAAATAGCCACCCGCTGATAAACGTTCATGAGATGGCTTGGCGGCGTAATTGTCTATAGCTTTTAACAGCCCCTCTGCCCCGGCTTGCACAAGGTCGTCGACCAGTAGATTGGAGCGATAGGAATACTGTTGCACCTTCATCCAAGCCAGTCTGCCGATGATAGGCAAAAATCCTCTAAACAAAAGCTCCCGTGCTTCCGCGGCACGCTCAATTGTACGCTGTTCTCCCCGATAAAATTGCGTGTGGTCCTTGAGATCACGCAAGTGCCGAACACTCGCCAGGCCCTTTGCTACAATGCCAACCAACCTATCCGTGTCCTCTGATTCGATAAGCAGGTCGTCGTGGGAAGCCCGCCACAGAATCTCAGCCTTGGTGCCGACGAGTTCTGGTGGTGCTTCAACGTTCATAGTACGCGCAATGTCCTGAGTGGCGACTACTTCGATGCCCGAAAATACCCGGCTGGGCACCCCGTAGCTGACGCCAGGCATGGGCGGCAATGTCTGGTCGGCAGTATTCATCTGTCTCGGCGGGCGTTTGCCTTTCCTGCGAAGACGGACGGCAGTTGTATCCACTGGGTTTGTTATGATGCGCCTCTTTTCTTCGGCATAACGCAAGAATTTAAGGAGAGATGTGCGCCGCAGAGCATAGGCGCTGCCCCGAAAACGGGTATCTTGCTGGGTAATTGCTTCGCGAGTCTGGCCCTGACGAATAAATCCGAACAGCGTGCGGGTGATATCGAAGCTCGCCCGGTCTTTAGCGTGGAGTTCGTAGGTCCACAGGTGGTTTTCCGCGAATTTTAACAGGCCCTCTAGCTCGCCGAAATATGCCTCGACTTCGACTTCGCTTAAGCTTCTCACTGCTTGGTGGAGGGCATCCGCTTCGGCTTCGTCCTCGACACCTTCCGTCACCACATGACTCAAAAACCGTACACGAACTGCTTGCTGGTCGGGCGTATAGAGCTGCTCGGCTGCACTTGAAATGACGGCGGGCAGTGATTCACCATTGGGAACGGTCATGGTAATGCACTAGTATACGTATTTTTTAATATTTTTTCAATATTTCAAGTTGTGAGGCGGATTGGTATCTGCGGTTTATTATGCCTCCGATTGCCCGTATAATGCTTATGTAATGGAAGGTTCTGAGCCGATACGCACGCGGCAGCAATACTATCGCATGAGTCCGCAGGAGGTGCTGGCCGATTTGCATGCCCAGCGCGCAGGGCTAACGGCGGCGGAAGCGCGCACGCGGCTGGCCGAGCATGGGCCGAACTCGCTGGAAATCAAGCGCCGCGATAGTTGGCTCATCACCTACTTGCGCCAGTTTCGTGACCTGATGATCGTGTTGCTGGTGGCGAGTGGGTTTATTTCGTTGTATTTGGGCGATGCGCGAACAGCGATCGTGCTGTTTGTGTTGGTGTTTTTCAACACGACGATCGGATTTTTGCAGGAGTTTAAGGCCGAGCGAGTTATGGAATCGCTGGAGCGCCTGGTTGTGCCCGAAGCCACCGTGGTGCGCGGGGGTGAGCGCCAGTCGATTCCCTCTTCCCAGCTGACCATTGGCGACATTGTATATATAGAAGAAGGCAACGCCGTGCCCGCCGATCTCCGGCTGGTCGAAGAAAACGAGCTGACTACCAACGACTTCGCACTGACCGGCGAAAGCAACCCAAGCCGCAAATTCACGCATGCTATCCAGGGCGTCGTGCCGCTGGGCAACCAGCACAACCTCGTGTTTATGGGCACGACGGTGGCGACTGGTCAGGCGTACGGTGTGGTCATTGGCGTTGGCATGCAGACCGAACTGGGACGCATCGCCAACCTCAGCCAGGATATCGAAGCCGAAAGCAGTCCCTTGCAGCGTGAGATGAACAACATCGCCACGCGCGTGACGCAGGGCACGGTGCTGCTGTGCGTCGTGCTTTTACCGATTGCCAGCAAAGGTGGGCTGACCATCAAGGACGCGTTTTTGTTCGCCATTGGCATCGCGAGCTCCATTATTCCGCAAGGTCTGCCGGCAGAGATCAACACCGCGCTGGCTCAGGCCGCCAACAAACTGGCGCGCGCCCGGGCGCTGGTCAAAAAACTATCCGCGGTGGAGACGCTGGGCGCTACCAACATCATCTGCACCGACAAAACAGGTACGCTCACCAAAAACCAGATGACCGTAGAGCAGTTGCTGGTCGGTCGCACGCTGTACCACGTTACGGGACGCGGCTATGAACCGAGAGGGTCATTTGTAGACGAACACGACCAGGCATTGCCCAAAGAAACGCTTCAGCAGCTGGAACTGCCATTAGTAACCTGCGCCATGGCCAGCAACGCCCGCATTAGCGCACCGGACGACAGCCATCCCACCTGGTACACGATCGGCGATCCGACCGAAGGTGCACTGATTACCCTGGCGCTCAAGGGCAATGTGCAGCCCGAACAGCTC
>Ga0157373_10000091_pt1 | contig 75012 bp, 57 predicted proteins | sample C65metaG_FD_113460 | JGI IMG/M metagenome (GOLD analysis project Ga0157373, IMG submission 113460) | Corn rhizosphere microbial communities from Kellogg Biological Station, Michigan, USA - C6-5 metaG | ecosystem: Host-associated > Plants > Roots > Rhizosphere > Soil | place: USA: Michigan... | reverse complement strand
GGATGCCTGCACTTTTTTTGAGCATATCCCGTCCATCCAACGGAAGATACAAACCTTGCAGGATGTAGGTTTAGGTTATATCACCTTAGGACAGTCATCAACCACTTTATCAGGTGGTGAAGCGCAGCGCGTAAAGCTGGCTACCGAACTTTCAAAAAAAGATACCGGCAATACCTTTTATATTTTGGATGAACCTACTACCGGCCTGCATTTTGAAGATATTAATGTGCTGTTGGGCGTGATTAACCTGCTGGTTGATAAAGGCAATACGGTATTGGTAATTGAGCATAACCTGGATGTGATCAAAGTTGTCGATCATGTGATCGATCTTGGCCCCGAAGGTGGTTCAGGCGGCGGCAAGATCCTGTTCGAAGGTACACCCGAAAACTTGTGTAAAGTAAAGGAAAGTTTCACCGGTAAATTCCTGAAAAAGGAGATGGAGTATAAACCGAAGGACAAGTAAAAATAAAAAAGTCATCCCGAATTTATTTCGGGATACTACAGGACGTTATGGTTGCTTATCTTGTGGGATGCTGAAACAAGCATGATATTTGAGCCAAACAAAAGTACTAATCGTTACTTTTACATATCATGCAGCCACTCCTCACATCCCAACAAATAAAAGCCACCGATGCTTATACCATACAACATGAACCTATCAGTTCGATCGATTTAATGGAGCGTGCTGCAAATGCATTTGTAGTATGTTTTACCCGTCGATATACCGATAAAGAAAAAAGCATTGCCATCTATTGCGGTACAGGTAATAACGGTGGCGACGGTTTGGCGATTGCGCGTTTACTGCATCAGGATCATTATAAAAATATCAACGTAAAAATCACCCGGTTCTCAGATAAATCTACCGATGACTTTAACACGAATCTAAAACGTTTGAAAAACGTTGAGATAATTGAGATTGCTACCGGCGATAAACTTCCTGGCGAAAACGCAGACATCATTATCGATGGCCTCTTGGGTACCGGTTTAAACAAACCGCTCAGTGGGGCTTATAAAATGCTGTTCGAGCATTTAAATAGCTTGGATAAGGAGGTGGTCGCGATTGATATCCCCACAGGATTTATCGGCGATGGCAAACTACCCAAAGATGCTGCTGTATTGAAAGCCAAACTGGTAATTACCTTTCAGCAACCGAAGATCAATTTTTTACTGCCCGAATCTGCGCCGTATATGGATGATTTTGAAGCAGTAGATATTGGCATAAAACCCGAATATATACGGCAGCATACTAGCCCTTACCAATTACTGCAACCGGACGATATCAGCAACAAGCTAAAACGCCGTAAAAAATTTAAGCATAAGGGCACTTATGGCCATGCACTCATCATTGCCGGCCAGCCCGAAACTATGGGCGCCGCTTTGCTATGCTCGTCGGCTTGCGTGCATACTGGTGCCGGTTTAACCACCGCATGCGTACCCGAAAGTGGTTTAACGGCTCTAAATACTTCGTATCCCGAAGTGATGGCAGTTGTGCGTCATGAGCATCAGGCACCGAAGATTGAATGGCATAAGTTTAATACGGTGGCTATTGGGCCAGGTTTAGGTAAAACCGCCGAGGCCCTGACTTTAATACAAACCGCATTTATCGAATTTAATAAGCCTATGGTAATTGATGCCGATGCTTTAAACCTGGTGGCCGATAATTGCCTGTTTAAAAAAATACCTGCCGACAGCATCTTAACGCCACACATGAAAGAGTTTGACCGTTTATTTGGCGACCATAATAGCTGGTGGGCCCGTATTGAAACATTGCTTGAAAAGGCTGCTGAGTTTAAAATATATATCGTATTGAAAAATCAATATACCATAATTGGTACGCCTGATGGCATGGCGTATTTTAACCCGACAGGTAACCCTGCCATGGCAAGCGGCGGCATGGGCGATGTACTAACAGGAGTAATCGCGTCATTATTAGCACAGGGCTATTCGCCAGAAGATGCTTGTTTATTGGGTGTTTACCTGCATGGCATGGCTGGCGATGATCTGGCTTTACCCGGCAAGCTCACAACGGTTTTGGCAGGCCACGTGGCAAAGCATATACCCGTAATGATGGCAAAAATAAGGGCATAAAAAAAACGGCTGAAGTATCAACAGCCGTTTTCTCTATTAACTGACCTTATAAAGAACGAAATACTCACATTGTTTTGAATCGGTAGCAAACTTAGGCTACCATCATTAAAAAGCGATTAACACACTATTAACAGATTTAATCGCCTTTTATTATAAGACGTCGGCATAATAAGGATAGTTACACTTTTTGAGATATTTTTTTTAATACTATTTAAAGCAGAAAAGCCATCTGCTTAGTTGACAGATGGCTTTTGTTTATGAGGTCAGTTATATTATTGCTGATCAGATGCTTGCCATTGCAACCATCTGGCTCATGGTGGGGCTTGGTACGCCGCCGCGTTTTTCTAACGTTACCGCAAACGCGGCCGCGTTACCCACATTATTCATCTCGATCATGCCTGTACTGTCGGCTTTGGCGTCAAAAACACCTAAATCAACAGGTTTGCCATCCACAATGGCCCACAACTGGTATTGGTGTGCATCGTCATTTGCGGCCAATTTCATATCCTGCATATCCACCATTACTTTTTTCTTTGCGGGATTCCAGGCAACGGTCATTTTCGCGGCCGGCGACTTGGGCGTACCTTGCAGGTGGATCATCTTATATGAAGTATCGTGAAAAATGTTGATCTCGCCTTGCATATAATTCACCCGGTTGGCAAATGTTTGGTTGCGCGATTGTAGCGATGCTATCTGACCATATGAATCGTTTAGCCTTTCGTTCAATGAATAAAGTGCCGCCAGGCTGGCTATCAATGCCGCCAGGCATGCCGCGAACGCGTATTTATAGAAGTTGTTACTTTTTGCGTTTAGGGCTACAACATTAGCCGGTTCATCAGCCTCGTCATCAAAATCGTTCTCTAAAAACTCTCTCGTCGGGAACTTGTTGTCGTCGGCAAAGGAGGTTAGCAAACTGTTTAGTACCTTATCCCGTAATTGTTCGCCTGGTTCAACTGCATTATCCAGCGCATACGCCTCCAGGCCCTTTTCAATCGCGGCTATTTCAGTCCTGATCTCGGGGTATTTGGAAGCCATCTCCTCCACCTGGGCTTTTTCTTCGGGGCTAACATCGCCCAGAACATAAAGCTCCAGTATCCCTGTCTCAATATATGCTTTTACGTCTTCCACTTTAATTAAAATATCTCCTTAGCTGTATTATCGCCATCCTCAAACGTGTCTTCACGGTACCCAACGGAACGTCCAGCTCTTCGGCTGCTTCCACATGGGTATAGCCTTTAAAATAAACCAGGTCGAGAATGATTTTTTGCTCAGGTTTTAGCTTGTCAACCAACTCTTTAACTCCAAGCAATTCAGGCTTATAAACCGTGTTTCGTTGTTCGTCAATAAAAGTTACGTTATTTTCCAGCTCGTGGTTTTTATTTTGGTTCTTAAAATCTTTTGATCGTATTTTATCAATGGCCAGATTGCGGGCAATGTTAACCATCCAGGTAAATAAGCGACCTTTTTCGGCGCTGTAGCCCGAAAAAGAATTCCAGATCTTAATAAAAGTTTCTTGTAACACGTCTTCGGCGACGGAGGTATCTGCAATAATACGTGATATCACCCCAAACAGGGAACCCGAATACATATCGTACAAGGCATCGGCGGCAATTTTTTCGCGGTTACGCAATGCCAGTACCAATTCCTCCTCGGTGAGTGATATTTTTCTTTTAGGACTCAACGATGTGAATGTACCAATGATTTATTAAAAATCAAACAGATGTTTTTCGGCATGATACGACGAACGAACCAGTGGCCCGCTCTCTACATATCTGAAGCCCATTTCTTCACCTATGCGTTTGTATTTGATAAATCGTTCGGGTGTAACCCAGTCGATAACCGGGTGATGTGCTTTGGTTGGCTGTAAATATTGACCTAAGGTAAGGATGTGTACGCCGGCGGCTAAAAGATCGCTCATGGCTTCAATTACATCTTCTTCAGTTTCGCCCAGACCCAGCATAATGCCCGATTTGGTACGCAAGCCTGCTGCCGATATACGGCTCAGACATTCCAGGCTACGATCGTATTTGGCTTGTATACGTACTTCCCTGGTTAGGCGGCGAACGGTTTCGAGGTTATGTGATACTACTTCGGGACGAACTTTTAATACACGGTCGAGATTTTCCCAGATGCCTTTAAAGTCGGGCAATAAAGTTTCCAGTGTTGTTTCAGGGCTTTCACGGCGGATAGCGTTGATGGTTTCGGCCCAGATGATTGAACCGCCATCCTTCAGGTCATCCCGGTCAACAGAAGTGATCACACAATGCTTAACCTGCATCAGCTTTACTGAAGTGGCTACGCGGTTAGGTTCGTCCAGGTCGACAGCCAAGGGCCTGCCGGTGGCTACCGCGCAAAACGAGCAAGAGCGTGTGCAGATGTTACCCAATATCATGAACGTGGCCGTACCCGCGCCCCAGCACTCACCCATGTTGGGGCAATTGCCGCTTTCGCAAATGGTGTGCAGCTTATGGGTATCTACCAGGCTACGCACATGGGCATATTCTTTACCAACAGGCAATTTAACCCTTAACCAATCGGGTTTGCGTTGTACCTGGCTCGCACTCACTACCGGCAGTTCAATCATGCTACAAAGTTATGCCTTTTTTAGTTATTAAGTTATCGGGTTATTAAGTTATTACAATTTGGTTATGGAATGAGGGGCTCAGTTATAAGTTATTGCGCGCCGAATTGTGAGATAAAGTTATTTATGTTACTGAGTTATTAAGTTATTGTGTATTGAGTTGTTAGATTTGCGAGGTATAATTGACTTAGTAACTTAATAAACCAATAACAAACAATGGCAACAGTAAAAACAACATACGTGGGCGGTTTCCGTACCGAGAATATTCACCTACAGAGCGGGACACAAATTTTAACCGATGCACCAACCGATAACCAGGGTAAAGGCGAAGTTTTTTCGCCAACCGATCTGCTGGCAACCTCGCTTGGCACCTGCATGCTTACAACTATGGCTATCCGCACGGCTAAAGATGGTATCGATATGGATGGCGCGACTTGCGAGATCACAAAAATAATGGCAGCCAATCCGCGCCGCGTGGCCGAAATTGCCGTCAAATTCAAATTTCCGAAAGAATACACCGATGCACAGAAAGCTTTATTGACAGATGCCGCCTTAACCTGCCCGGTTTACTACAGCCTGCATACCGACCTGATAAAGACGGTTGATTTTGGATGGTAAGAAGATAAGTCAAAAATCAAAATCAGGGATTCAAAAACTGTGCAGGCGATTCTGCGCTTTTGAATTTTTAATTTAATACCGATATAGCTTCCTCAACCGAAATACTACCATGCGATTGATCGAGGATACATTCACCATCCTTGATCAGTAACAGTTGCGGCGATTCGTGATGTACATGGAAGTCGCTGGCTACCTGGTTGGATAGTTCGCGGTATTTGATGAGATCTAAAAAGTAAAGAGAAATGTCTTCGGGCAGATCTTCCCAGTCTAACTCAAATTTACGTTTGGCCATCATACTGATCGAACAGCGGGTGCTGTGTTTAAAGATGATGTTGTAGCCGGGGTTTTGTTGAATGTTTTTTATTTGCTCCGCCGATTCTAATGCAATCCACCTCATAAAAAATCCTCGTGTGTTTTAAATTTTATGCAAAGGAAGCAAAAAGCATGCTGCTTTAACAGGGGGGAATTAAAAATTGACAAATGCCTGTTTATTTGTGGTTTGTGCCATATGCGGCGCACAATCTTTCGGAGCACGATGACAGACTGCCAACGGTAGCAAGGGCGGCAACTACGGCCAAAATGTAGATCAACTTTTTCATTCTAAAATGGTACTTAAATTCAATAACGGTGTTAAACGTAATTAAGTATGCAAGGTTGCGGCTAAATTTGCCATCTTGATGGCGGTTATGGCAGCCTCGTCGCCTTTGTTGCCATGTTTACCACCGGCACGGTCAATAGCCTGTTGCTGATTATCAGTAGTTAACACACCAAATATAACAGGTTTTGCATATTTAATAGCAACATTGTTTACGCCATTTGCAACAGCGTTGCAAATAAAATCAAAGTGCCGGGTTTCGCCCTGTATTACACAACCCAGGCAAATAACGGCGTCGAGGTTCAGGTTTTTTAGCAGAAGGTCGGCGCCCGACGTAAGCTCGAAGCTACCCGGAACCGCGTAGTTAAAAATGTTTTGAGGCAACGCGCCGTTGCTGATGAGGCTTTGATAAGCGCCATCATACAAGGCTTTAGTGATCTCGGCATTCCACTCGGCTACCACAATGCCAAACTTGTAAGGCGCTGCCGAAGGGATCTCGGTGTTCGAAAAATCGGAAAGATTTTTAAGTTGGGTAGCCATGTGATAATGATTGATTTATTGAATGACTGAAGGATTGAATAGAAATATCTTGATGGTTTCGTGCTTAAACGACTGAAGGATTGAATAGCAAGACAAAAAGTCAATCATTCAATCCTTCAATCATTCAGTCATTGAAAATTACTGACGAGCCTGATCCCTTGCAATATATTCATCAATAGTTTGAGCTTCATTGCTGCTTGGGTAATCAGATTTTATTTTCTGGAAAGTTTCAACTGCCGATTTATAGTTTTTCTCTGCATCGAACACTAAACCTAATTTTTTAAGATATAGCGGACTCAGGAACTCATTGCTCGCTTTGTCAGCAGCTTTTTTGAAATAGGTCTCTGCCTTGTCGTAATTCTTTAATTCAACATAAGCGTCGCCGGTACCGCCTAAAGCTTCGCTGGCTACAATAGAGTCGTCGCCCCTGAAACTGGTTAGGTTATCGATAGCTTTTTGGAATTCACCTTTATTTAAATAAGCGGTACCCAGGTAAAAGTAAGCCAGGTTAGCAGCTTTGGTATTGCTGTAATCGTTAATGATCTTTTCGAAACCAGGATAGCCTGCATCGCCTTTAATGGCTTTGTCCCAATCCTTTTTGGCCCAAAAATCCTGCGCCACGTGCATTTGTTCGGTAGCCTCCAACTCGCGCGGAGCCAGGTAAAATTTTAAGTAGGCAAAATATAAAAGTACCAAGGCAACAATTGCTCCTGCAATGAAAATAAGGCTTTTTTGATTATCTAAAACAAATTTACCGGTCGGGCCTAATTCGTTTCCTGATTTAATAACTGGCGTATTCGCTTGGGTATTTGACATTTCTGGTCTAAAATTAAGAGTGCAAAAATACGTTTTTTGACATTTATAGCAATAGCTTTTTTTGTTTAAATAAATCGGCAATTTTTAGCGGCCCAAAATGTGCATTAGTGTTACCTTTGAAAATTACCGCGACATGTATCTACAGCAACTTTCGTTACTTAATTTTAAAAACTATACCGAGGCCGAACTGGCGTTCATCCCCGGTGTAAATGCTTTTGCGGGTAATAACGGAGCGGGCAAAACCAATTTGCTGGATGCCATACATTACCTGGCCCTTTGTAAAAGCTATTTTAACCCGATTGACAGCCAGCAGATAAAACAGGGTGCTGATTTTTTTATGCTCAACGGTACGTTTTTAAAGGATGAACAACGCGAGGTGGTGGCCTGTGGCTTGAAACGTAATCAGAAAAAACAGTTTAAACGCAATAAAAAAGAGTATCAACGGCTGGCAGACCATATCGGGCTGTTTCCGTTAGTGATGATATCGCCTTATGATATCAGCATTATTATTGAAGGAAGCGAAGAGCGGCGTAAGTTTATCGATAATGTGATATCGCAAACAGATAATCATTACCTCGACGAGCTGATAGCCTATAACAAAACGCTCATCAACCGTAACGCGCTGCTAAAACTGATTGCCGATACCGGCAGGTATGACGCCGCTATGCTGGAAGTATATGATGAGCAGTTGACAGCATCAGGCAACCGTATTTTTGAGAAGCGTAAGGCTTTTATGGAAGCGTTTACCGTGATATTTAACCAACATTACCGGTTTATCAGCGATGAAGCCGAGCAGGTTGAGCTGGTTTATGAATCGCAATTGTTAGCCGATAATCATGCCAGTTTGCTGAAAAAAACGATAGAGCGCGACCGCGTGCTGGAACGCACCACCACCGGTATCCATAAAGACGATCTGCATTTTACTATACATGGTATGCCCATGAAAAAGTTTGGGTCGCAGGGCCAGCAAAAATCATTTTTAATAGCTTTGAAACTGGCGCAGTATACTTTTCTGTATCAGCAAAAAGAATATAAGCCTTTGCTTTTGCTGGATGATATTTTTGACAAGCTGGACGAAAACCGCACCCATAAACTGATGCAGATGGTATCGGCGAATGATTTTGGACAGGTTTTTATTACCGATACCAGCGAAGCGCGAATGCGCAGCATTTTTGATAATCTGAATATTGAGATCAACCTGTTTAATGTAGAGAAAGGAAGGGTACATGCGTAAAGCGAACGATAAACCGATTAAAGAAGCGATTGAGCAAATGCTGAATGTTTATAAACTGAAACGTAAGTTTGAGGAAACATCGGTTGTGGCGCATTGGGGAGACCTGATGGGGAAATCTGTCGCCAACCGTACCAAAGAAATCTACATTTACGAAAAAAAGCTCTTTCTAAGGATCGAATCCTCGGTGATCAAAAACGAGATACAGATCATGAACTCACAGATCATCCAAAAAATAAACGAAAAAGCAGGGAGTGTTTTGATCGAGGAAATTATTTTCCTCTAGCCATGCGCGCTTTAGACGAAAAATCATTCAAAAACGCCGAAAACAGGATCAGGAATAAACCCGGCAATAAAAAGGCGAATTGGATTTCGGGGTGAAAACGAAAGAGGTACACACAAAACAGCAACAACAACACGGTTGTAATGGCATAGATCACTGCTTTTAATACTCTTTTCATTTTGTTGTGGTTAAATTATAATTATCCTATTTCTCTTTTACCAGGACAATCATTGTGCCGAAATAAGATTTTTAATTAAAGCACACCCAAAATTAGCATACTTTAATTAAAAACCAATAGTTTAAGCTTCGTTATTAAAATTTTTCGAAAGCCGAAAAGAAAAAGCTGCCTTCAATCTGCGCGTTCTCGTCTGAATCGGAACCGTGAACCGCGTTAGCGTCGATCGATTTAGCAAACAGGGCACGAATAGTACCAGGCTCGGCTTTAGTTGGGTCGGTAGCGCCAATTAAGGTCCTGAAATCGGCAACAGCGTTGTCTTTCTCCAAAATAGCGGCAACTATCGGGCCCGATGACATAAAGCTAACCAGGTCATTATAAAACGGACGCCCCGCGTGCACAGCGTAAAACTCGCCGGCTTTTTGCGCGCTCAGGGCGGTGTATTTCATAGCCACTATCTTAAAGCCGCTTTTAGTGATCTTGTCTAAAATAGCGCCGATGTGTCCGTTGGCAACAGCATCAGGCTTAATCATCGTGAATGTTTTGTTCGATTCCATTAGTCAATATTAAAATTGCCGCAAAAATAAGTTTTTAATGCGGTATCATAAAGAGTTAATAATAAATTACATGGTTTTGTATTTGATTTATTTAATTAGCTTTGCGAACTTTTGAGAATATGTTAGAGATAGCCTCGCTGCGAGAATTATTAGCCAAACCTAAACACATTGTTATTACTACTCATCATAAACCTGATGGGGATGCTATGGGCTCAGCCTTAGGTTTGTACAATTATTTGATACAGAAAGGCCACCACGCCAAAGTAATTACCCCGAGCGATTACCCGGAAATTTTTAACTGGATGCCGGGCAACGAAGAGGTAATTGTGTATCCCGAACAAACTGAGCTATCGAATCAACTGATAGCCACTGCCGATATTATTTGCTGCACCGATTTTAACGCGCTTGGCCGTATTAACGAGATGGGCGAGTTTGTAGATAAATCCGCAGCGCTTAAACTGATGATCGATCATCACCTGGAACCTCAGGATTTTGACGATTACCGTGTGTGGGATATCAACGCCTGCGCATCGGCACAGTTGGTTTACAAGTTTATTGTGGATGAGATGCAGGAGCGCCACCTGGTAAACAAGGATGTTGCGACCTGCCTGTACACAGGCATCATGACCGATTCCGGTTCGTTCCGCTTCCCTACTACAACGGCCAGCGTACACCGTATTACGGCCGATTTGATAGAAGCCGGAGCCGAAAACTGGCGCATCCACCAGCAGGTGTATGATAACTCGTCAGAAACCCGCCTGCGCTTTTTAGGCTATTGCCTTATCCAAAAGCTTGAAGTGCTTTACGAGTATAATGCTGCCTTGATCAGTGTTACCCGCGAGGAACTTGAACGTTATCAAATTGTTACCGGCGATACCGAGGGCATAGTTAATTTTGCGTTGTCGATTACAGGCATTAAATTAGCGGCCTTTATTGTCGAAAGGGCTGATAAAGTGAAACTTTCGCTGCGCTCACGCGGCGATTTCCCGGCTAACGAGGTATGTAAAAAATATTTTGAAGGCGGCGGTCACCGTAACGCGGCCGGCGGCAGTTCGACAGATAAACTGGAAGACGTAGTACAAAAATTTAAATCAATATTACCTGAATACAAAAAACTATTAATGCAATAAAAAGAAAAATGAAAAAAAAGTTAATGATTTTAGCAGTTGCCGCGGGCCTGGCGGGCTGTAAAGGCGGTTTTAAGCAAGGCGATGGCGGTATGCTTTACAATATAGTTGAGCACAAAAGCAGCGCTACCATTAAAGACGGCGATTTTGTTAGTCTTAACGGCGTAATTAAAACCGAGGGCGATTCTGTTTTATCGAGCACTTATGAAAGTGGTCACCCGGCATTTTTACTGGCTCAGAAACCAACCTTTAAAGGCGACCTTTTATCAGCGCTTGACATGGTAGGCGACGGCGATAGTATCATTGTAAAAATCAATGCCGACACTGTGGCTAAAAAAACCGGTCAGCCTAAACCTCCGGGTTTCAAAGGCAAATACTTTGTTTACACCATCAGGATTGAAAAAGTTATCCCTAAAGAAAAAGGTGTGGCCGATTCTGTTTTCCAGAAAAAAGTATCTGCCTATGTTAAATCAATCGGCGATGCTGCCAAAGCTGCCGAGCCAGGCAAGATCAAAAACTACATCGAAAGCAATAAATTAAATGTAACTAAAACTGCTTCGGGCTTAAACTATATCATCACCACTCCGGGCGATAACACAAAACCAGCCGTTGGTGATACTGTTGTTGCTAACTATGTAGGTAAATTTTTAAATGGTAAAGTATTTGATACCAGTTTACAGGATGTTGCTACCAAAAATAAAATGCAATCAATGCACCCATACCAGCCAATGCGTGTTGCTGTTGGCGCTCACGCCATCATCCCCGGGCTTGACGAAGGCATGATGCTGTTGAGCAAAGGTGCTAAAGCTACTTTCATCATCCCGTCATCATTAGGTTATGGCGAGCAAGGTGGCGGCCCAATCCCTCCATCATCACCACTGGTGTTTGATATCGAGGTGATAAGCATTGTACATCCAAACCCTGCAGCAGCAAAGCCGGCTGCACCGGCATTGCCAACACAGCCGCAAGCTAAAGCGCCTGCCGCGAAGAAATAAGAAACTAAACGGTTAAATAAAATGCCTCCCTCCGCAAAGGGAGGCATTTTGTTGTTTAATGTTAGATGATTATATTAACGCAATAATCTTATTAATAAAGCAGGCTGCATCCGGGCAAAGCGAAAAGCGATGAATATCAAAGGCAAATTTATATTGTTGTTAACTGCAGCTCTGGGGCTGATGGCTTTTCAGGATGTTTTTTTGCAGGGAGCCGGCGGTATGCTGTATCGTATAGTGGAACGCAAAGGTAGCGTTACCATTAAAGGCGGCGATTTTGTATCTCTTAACGGTGTGATAAAAACCGAAGACGACTCTGTTTTATCAAGTACTTACGATAGTGGTCACCCGGCGTTTTTAATTGCTTCAAGACCGGGTTTCAAAGGTGATCTTTTAACTGCATTGCAGTTGGTAGGCCAGGGCGACAGTATCGCGGTAAAGATCAACGTCGACACTATGGCTAAAAAGACAGGTCAGCCCATGCCTCCACATTTTAAGGGTAAATATTATGTATATAACATCAGAATTGAAAAGGTTATTCCTAAAACCAATGGAATGAGCGATTCCCTGTTCCAAAAAAAGGTATCAGCCTATGTTAAATCTTTTGGCGACGCAGCTAAAGCTGCCGAACCAGTTAAGATAACAAAGTATCTCACTTCAAAAAATTTATACGTTAATATAACACCGTCGGGTTTAAACTACACCATTACCCACCCTGGCGATAATATTAAACCTGCTGTTGGCGATACAGTAATTGCAAATTATGTAGGTAAATTTTTAAACGATAAAGTATTTGACACGAGCATAGAGGCTATAGCAATCAAAAATAAAACGCCGACGCACCCATATCAACCTATGCGTGTTGCCATTGGTATGCATGCTATCATCCCGGGTTTGGACGAAGGTATGATGTTATTGAGTAAAGGAGCTAAAGCAACATTTGTTATCCCATCGCGTTTAGGCTATGGCGAACAGGGAGGCGGTCCTATCCCGCCATCAACACCTTTGGTGTTTGATATCGAGGTAATAGCTATTAAGCACCCACATATAAAAAATACGACACTTAAGCCGGCAAGTACATCACCAAAAAATAAAAATCAAAAAACTATAAATTAGCAACGCCTTATAATTGCATAGGCGTATTTATTACCATGAAAACAAATTTCAAATTAGTTATATCAATAATTATTGCCGCAACATCATATGGTGTTGCCAATGCGCAAACCACTCCCGATTTTACCAAAACCAGCAAAGGGGTTTTGTATCACATTTATAAATCGGGCGATACCGCCAGGATTAAACTAAGCGATGTGATCACGTTTAACTTTATCCAGAAAACGGATAAGGATTCGGTTTTAACCAGCAGCTATGCCAATGGCGGTCCGGTTAAAATACAGATCCAGCCATCACAAAACGTTGGCGACCTGATGGATATTTTCCCGCTGTTTGCTGCTAAGGATAGTGCAGTGGTTAAAGTACCTACCGACTCGTTGTTTAAAGGCCACGAAGAAAGCCGTCCGCCGTTTTTAGGCAAAAGCAGCTTTTTGGTGTTCAATATTAAAATTGAGCGGGTGCAATCGCTAGCCGATGCCATTGCCGAGCGTAATGCGCAGATGCAGGCTTTAAAAGATGCCGAAGCCAGCGCCATTACCAAATACATCGCCGATCAGAAACTGAACGTGATCACTACGCCTTCGGGATTAAAATATGTGGTCACACAGCCATCCATCAAAGCAAAACCTGTTAAAGGCGATACCGTATTTGTAAATTACGTTGGCCATACAGTGGCAGGCAAAGTATTTGATACCAGTGTTGAGTCGGTGGCCAAAATGTCGAGCGTGTACAACCCCGGCCGTACTTACGAGCCGCTAAAGCTTACTTTAGGCGGTGGGCAGGTAATACCCGGCTGGGAAGAGGGTTTGGCGTTGCTGAACGAAGGTTCGAAAGCGACTTTTGTTATTCCCAGTAACCTGGCTTATGGCGAACACAGCATGGGCGAAGATATCAAACCATTTACACCGCTGGTGTTTGAGCTCGAACTGGTGAAAGTAAAACATCCGCATAAGGCTGTTCCCGCTAAGAAGCCGGTTAAGAAAACAGGTACCACGGCTAAGAAAGCGCCGGTAAAGAAAAAATAATCGTATCCGGATTGGAATAAAAGGATGCCTTCTGTGCCAACAGAGGGCATTTTTTATTAATTTTGCCGCATGGTGCTAACCGATACCCATACCCACTTATATTACGAAGCCGATACCGATAAACGCGCCGCCTTAATGCAGCGCAGTTTTGATGCCGGAGTTAGCCGCCTGTTTTTACCCAATGTTGATCTGGCTTCGGTAGAGAAAGTTTTGGGGTTGGTAGAGGCCTATCCGCAAAATTGCTATGCCATGCTGGGTCTGCATCCATGCCATGTTACTGCCTGTTGGGAAACCGAACTGGGACAAATACTGGATACAAAAACCGATCATCAGATATATGCTATCGGAGAGATCGGTATCGACTTGTATTGGGATAAAACTACGCTGCCTTATCAGCAACAGGCCTTTAAAAAGCAGATACAACATGCCAAAAGGTTAAATCTGCCTATTGTTATTCATTGCCGGGAGGCATTTGATGAGGTTTATGCAATTTTGCTGGAAGAAAAAGATGAAAAACTACGCGGTATTTTCCATTGTTTTACGGGGACGGTTCAGCAAGCCGAAAAAGTAATAGCCCTTGACTTTTATTTAGGTATCGGCGGCGTGGTAACGTATAAAAACTCAGGTTTAGCTCAAGTTGTGCAACAAATTGACCTTAAAAATATCGTTTTAGAAACGGATTCTCCTTATCTTACACCCGTTCCGTATCGGGGTAAACCTAACGAAAGTTCGTATCTGAGCTTTGTGGCACAAAAAGTTGCCGACCTGCACCAGGTTGATATGGAGTATTTATCGGCGGTTACTACCGCAAATTCGAAACTGATATTTGGTGTTTAATAAAGAATTTTAACTGGTAAACTAACTAATAACATCCATGACTAAGATATTGATCATCTATACCGGCGGAACGATCGGTATGATGACTGATCCGAAAACTAAAACGCTCAAACCCATCAATTTTGAGCAGATCATGGAGAACGTGCCCGAGTTGGAACGTCTGAATTGCCAGATAGAGGTACGATCGTTTGATGATATCATCGACTCATCGAACATGAATCCCGAAATATGGAGTCAGCTTGCCGGGATCGTTGAGAAATATTACGACAAAGTTGATGGTTTTGTGATATTGCATGGTTCGGACACGATGTCGTTCACCGCTTCGGCATTGAGCTTTATGTTCGAAAATCTGGCTAAACCAGTCATATTCACCGGCTCGCAACTGCCCATTAGCGCTATCCGTACCGATGCGAAGGAAAACCTGATGACGGCTATCGAGATAGCTTCGTCGATGAAAGAGGATCGTGCCCTGGTGCCCGAAGTAGGTATTTATTTTGATTATAAGCTTTTCAGGGGTAACCGTTCGTTTAAATACAACTCATCAAAATTTGAAGCCTTTCGTTCGCCAAACTACCCGGTTTTGGTAGAGTCGGGCGTGCATCTGCGCTTCAGCGAGAATTACATTCTGAAACCTAAGAGCGAGCCATTTAAAGCACATAAAAACCTGGTAAATGATATTGCTGTGCTGAAACTTTATCCAGGCATCAGCCCTAAAGTTGTCGACGCGATAATAAATGCCGATGCCCGTGGCATTGTAATGGAAACTTTTGGCGCAGGTAATACAACCACCGATGCCTGGTTTATTGATTGTTTGAAAAAGGCCATTGATAGCGGTAAGGTGATCTTAGATATATCGCAATGTAAGGTAGGCACCGTTGAACTTGGCCGTTACGAAACCAGCAAGCAACTGAAAGATATGGGCATAGCCAACGGTTACGACATGACCTACGAAGCAGCCATCACCAAAATGATGTACGTATTAGGCCAGGAGCAAGACCCGCAAAAAGTGACCCGCCTGCTGGAAACCGACCTGCGCGGCGAGCTGACCTGGTACTAGGTTAGTAGCAAGTATTTAGTAGCAAGTATCAAGACTTTTCACCAAAGCGTCATTGCGAACGATAGTGAAGCAATCTCTACACAGGACGATTGGTGTATCCTATCGGGCCCTGTAGCGTAGAGATTGCTTCGTCCCTCGCAATGACTGGCGAGATTATTTCCGCCCATCTACCTCGGCTCCATAGATTGCGGAGCGCCCAGCTGATTGAGGTCTTTCTCATCATCTTTTTTAAACTCGAGTTTACCGAACCTGTAACTAAAGCTGATGCCGAACGATCGGTAAGGTACGCGCCTTAAGCTGTATTGGCTGTTGCCCGGCTGCACTATGGTAGAGCTTTGGTTGATATACTCGTTAAACGGTACGTTGGTAACAAAGCCGATGCTCGCCTTTTTATTCATAAATTGTTTACGTGCGGCAAAGCTGTACGATACGAACGATGGATTTTTACCTTGCAAACCTACATTTGGCGAGTTGTAGTTACCAAACGCTTCGGCGCTGAAATCATTGCCAAATTCGTAGGACGCATTAAGATTTAAACGACACTCATACCCGGCCACAAAGCTCGGTGTATTGGGCAGGTTATCCATAATACGGCGGGCAGCCACCAAAAAGTTAGGGCGGATGGTAAACTTATCGGTTACCGGCAGCGATGCCGAAAAGTTGATACCAAAGCGCACTTCCGACCCAACGTTGGCGCGTGTGCTTACATACACGTTATTGTAGGTGCTGTCGCCTTCGCGGTAAGTTTTATAAGCCGTGGTGTATTGTTTTACATCAAAACCATTGTGGCGGTAAAAGGTAGTAATATTAATATTTCCGCCTTTATCAAACGGATGGTTATAACCTAGCTCAAAGTTATTGCCTATCTCGGGGTGCAGGTTAGGATTGCCGAAACTAACGTTATAAGGGTCGGTACTGTTTACAAAAGGGTTCATGTCGCCAAAATCAGGCCGCTCAATACGCTTGCTGTAGCTTAGTTTTATGGTTTGTGTTTTAGTGATCTTGTGCGATAATACAAAAGATGGCGACAGGAAATTATAATCAGGAATAACTCCACTTTGTGTGTTCACGGTTGTAGTCGTATACTCATCGCGTAAGCCCGCCTTCACATTAAAAAAGTTGAAGAGTTTAAATGATGCCGACAGGTAATAGGAATACACATTACGCCCGTAATTAAAACTGTTGGATTGCAGCGCATCGTAAATAAAATCGTTTTTAACGGCGTTGTAAGTGTTAACGTTTGATGTACTGTTGATATTCTCAGAATACAGCTTGCCGCCGGTTTCGATAGTCACATCGTCATTTATGGGATGGGTATAATCAACACTTATTTCCGTTTCGTGATCTTTGCCAGGGTTATTTCCCATCGATCCGGTCGACGGTATGGAGGCGTTGGCATAGTCAGACTTCTGGTAAAAATCGCCGTTGTTTTTGTTGAAGCTGCCGGTATATTGCACGTCGAGCTCCTGGCCGTCTTTGCTAAAAGTTTTTTTATAGCCCAGGTTCAGGTCGATGGCATCTTCGCCGAACTGGCCGCTGGCATTACGCAACGAAAATAGGTCAGAAAACGGGCTGAACCCGGTTTTAACGTTTTGATCTTCCTGGTTGGTAGTACCATCGGTATGATTGCTGAAATGGTGGTAACTGATACCCGCATTGAGGTTGTTATTTTTGTTGATGTTCCAGTCGACACCCAGGCCCGATTGAAAGCCGCCCCGTTCGATATAACCTACGGCATCCTGCAATTGCCTGCGGGTGGTATCGCTGTAGGTGCTCGTCCTGTCTTTCGTGCTAAAAGCTTGCGAGCGCAGGGTTTTATTGCCACTGAAAAAAGCATTCACACCAAAATTGCTTTTACGCGCGTTAAGGTTGAGCGATCCGTTCTCTAAGCGTGTTCCTATCGAAGCGTTAAGGCTGCCGTTATAGCCTTGCACTTTATTGTCCTTTAAAATAATGTTAATGATACCGCCTGTGCCGCTCGCATCGTACTTGGCGCCGGGGCTGGTAACTACTTCGATGCTTTTGATCTGGCTGGCAGGGATGGATTGCAGGGCATCGGCCAGGCTGGCGCCGAATATGCTTGAAGGTTTACCATTGATCAGGAATTTAATGCTGGGGTTGCCTAATAACTCAACATTCCCGTCGATATCTACCGTAACCATGGGCACTTTTTTAAGGATATCGGTAGCCACCCCGCCTTGTGCGGTAAGGTCGTTACCTACGTTGTAAACCAGTTTATCGATCTTGTTCTCGACAGTGCTGGCCTGCGCGGTAATGTTAACGTCTTTCAATACTTTTTGTGATGATGAGAGCGCAACATCGTTGATCGTAATAGTAGGATGCGCCTCGCTGATGACGATATGTTCGGCGGTAAAACGCTGATAGCCCAGAAAATCCACCACAATACGATATTCTCCAAAAGGTAGTCTGCTAATAGCGAAGTTACCTTTTGGATCGGTTGTGGTGCCGTTTACAGGTGATGCGCTGCCTTGTTTGTAGATGCCTATGGTGGCGTAGTCAACGGGTTGTTTACTAACCGCGTCGACAACTTTACCGGTGATCTTACCTTTACCTGCCGGGCCTTGCGCCCGGGCGTTCATGGCGAGCAAACTGATAGTAACTATAATTGAAATGAAAAAATGTTTCATTAAATACGATGTTTAACTACAAAAGTAGGTGGCGAATCTGGAGCAAAACTGGATTTAACATTAACCAAACATTGTCTTTGGTAACTTTATGATTACGTTTAGGGCTGGCTGTTGCATCCGTAATAGTTAAAAAAAGCGGGTAAAAATATGCCTGAATGCTTCAAAAAAGGCAAATTTTCTTTAAATTTTGCTTTTGAAACAAGTACATGTCATTGCTTTGTTCAATTTAATAGTTCAGCTTTACGGTAACATATAATAACAATGAAGAACTACATTATTGCAGACGAATGGAATATTATAGAGGAAGGTTTTGACCCGCATCTCAACAAAATATCCGAAAGTATATTCAGCCTGGGCAACGGGCACATGGGGCAACGCGCCAACTTCGAGGAAAGCTACAGCGGCGAAACCTTGCCCGGCAATTATGTGGCCGGGGTTTACTATCCTGATAAAACCCGCGTAGGGTGGTGGAAAAATGGTTATCCCGAGTATTTTGCCAAGGTGCTTAATGCCGCAAACTGGATAGGTATCGATATCGCCATCGGTGAGGAGACGCTCGACCTGCATACCTGTAAGGTGAGCAATTTTAAACGGGTGCTTAATATGCGCGATGGTTATCTTGAGCGCAGCTTTACAGCCGAACTGAAAAGCGGCAAACAATTACAAGTTGTAGCCAAACGTTTTTGCAGTATTGCTGATGAAGAAGCCGGCGCGATAAAATACAGCATCACCCCATTAAATTTTGATGGTGAGGTAACTTTTACACCTTACATAGATGGCGATGTAAGCAACCAGGACTCGAACTACGACGAGAAGTTTTGGGACGAGGTTGCTAAACAAGGTGACGGTAACGAAAGCTATTTAACGCTACGGACTAAAAAAACCGGCTTCGAGGTTTGTACCGGTAGCAAAATAGATATCGATAGCGGTGGGTTTGAAACCCATCGCTATGCAGCGGATCCGTTAATAAAAGATAAGTATATTGGTGCGGTTTACACCACCCCCGTAAAGCAAAACCAAACCACAACCATTTATAAATACGCGGTAAATGTATCATCGCAAAACTATAAACCCGAAGAACTTTTAGCAGCTTGCAAAAACGTACTCGGTAAAGTATCGGCTAAAGGTTTTGATACCATGCTGAATGAGCAAGCTGCCGCATGGCACGCCAAATGGGAGGAAAGCGATATAGTGATCGAAGGCGATGTAAAAGCGCAGCAGGGTATCCGGTTCAATATCTTCCAGCTATCGCAAACCTACACCGGCAAGGATGCTCGTCTCAATATCGGCCCTAAAGGTTTTACGGGCGAAAAATACGGCGGCTCAACCTATTGGGATACCGAAGCTTATTGCGTGCCTTTTTATTTAGGGACTGCCGCGCCTGAGGTTACCCGAAACCTGCTCATCTATCGCCACAAACAATTAGGTAAAGCTATCGAGAACGCCGCTAAACTAGGTTTTAAGGATGGCGCTGCTTTATATCCTATGGTAACTATGAACGGTGAAGAATGCCACAACGAGTGGGAGATCACCTTCGAGGAGATACACCGTAATGGGGCCATTGCCTATGCCATATTTAATTATATCCGCTATACCGGTGATCAAAATTACCTGAATGAATACGGTTTGGAAGTACTGATCGGCATAGCCCGTTTCTGGAAGCAGCGTGTTAACTGGAGCAGCTATAAAAAACAATATGTAATGCTGGGCGTAACCGGGCCTAACGAGTACGAAAACAACGTCAATAATAACTGGTATACCAGTATGCTGGCTACCTGGTGCATGGAGTACGCTATGGAAGCCATGGAGCATGTAAAGCAAACGGATGTGGCCCGGTATAATGCCTTAAGCAAACAACTCAACTTTAACGAAGCCGAAGAAACTAAACAATGGCAGCACATCATCGCCAATATGTACTATGGCGAGGATAAAGAACTGGGAATATTTTTGCAGCAGGATAACTTTTTGGATAAAGAGATAATCCATGTAAAAGATCTTGACCCCGCTGACCGCCCTTTGAACCAGAAATGGAGCTGGGACAGGATACTGCGTTCGTGTTTCATTAAACAGGCTGATGTTTTGCAAGGGCTATATTTCTTTAGCGATAAATATGATGACGATACCGTGCGCCGTAATTACAATTTTTACGAACCGCTTACCGTGCACGAAAGCTCGCTGTCACCTTGTATACACGCCATATTAGCCTCAAGGCTGGGTTTAGAGCATGATGCTTATAATTTTTACCTGCGTACCTCGAGGCTCGATCTGGATGATTATAATAACGATACCGAAGACGGCTGCCACATCACCTCGATGGCAGGCACCTGGATGAGCGTGGTTGAAGGCTTTGCCGGCATGCATGTTAAGGGGGGTACCTTGAGTTTTCGTCCGTTTTTACCATGTCAGTGGAATGTGTACACCTTCAATATCCGTTTTAGGGGAAATGTGATCAGGATAAAAGTAGATAGCAACGGAGGGGCGTTTACTAACTTATCGGCAACGCCGGTTACTATTAATGTATTTGGCAATGCTTATACCATTGCACCTTCAGCGGTTGAAAAGGTAAAGTATCCGGATAGCAAAAGATAATTCAGACCGCACCACAGAAAGGCCCGGCCGTTTAACAGGGTCTTTCTTTTAATCATTGCATAATCCCCGATAGTTTTTAGATGTTTGCAAATATGAACGATGTTAAAAAGGCATTGCATGCACTTTGTATGGCCTACGTTGATGAACGTATAGCTACAGCTATGCAGGCTATCCAATTGGCACAACAATCGGCAGGCGAGGAAACCAAAAGCAGTGCAGGTGATAAATATGAAACCGGCCGCGAGATGATACAGCAGGAAACTAACCGCAATATGGCCCAGTTAACCGAAGCCAATAAGCTAAAAGTAGCCTTAACTCAGATATCCGCGGAGGCTCCGCCGGGCCCGTTTATTCAGCCCGGTAGTTTGGTAATAACCAACAATGGTTGTTTTTATATAGCTATCAGTGCAGGGGCCTTAAATTATAAGGATGAAACCTATTTCGCAGTTTCGATAGCTTCGCCGATAGGGATGCAGTTAAAAGGAAAAAAGGCAAATGAATCATTTAGCCTGAATAACAAGGTATATCACATCCAATATGTACTTTAATCCTTTACTTTTATTATTTAAATATACCAATCGGTTTATTTTTATTATAAACTCCGAAATTTAAATGGCTAAACGGGTAAATTTTTTAACAAAAAATCACATAAATATGATTTTTGTTTAAAAAATAATAAAAATTAAAATTATTTGTTAAAAGTATTGCAATTAAAGTTGCTGTTCGTACATTTGTAATGTAATTAATGCAAGGCGCTGACAGGCAGCAATAATAGAAGGTTCGAGTCCTCCCTTAGCAGCTCTTCTCATAATTTAGGTTTATAATTGGTTAGTAAAGGCCTCCTGCCCATCAGGAGGCTTTACTGTTTTATAACAGTTTATCCCGCTCAATGTCATAATTCTGAATCGCAGGCTAATGCCTATCAAAATATTAAATCAATATAATTAACTATACCAATTGGTATAAAAAAATAAACTATTCAGACTGTCATTCGAAAAAGTAATAATATTGGTTCTTTGCTTCATATCATCAGGAATGAGATAGTTAACTATAAGAAGTGATGCTAATCTGAATTACTATCGGGTTAATATCCAATAACTTTGATTATGCTAAAAAGCGTTATTTAGTAGATATAACTATGAGAAAAATAACGCGCACCCTGTTTGTTCTACTGCTGTTTGCATCTGCTAAAACCATAGCCCAGCAAAGCCAGCCCGATACTACCAAAAAGCTGCTTAGCAGCAATAACTATATCACGCGCTTTGGCGATCTAAACAATATTCTTTATCGGATTAAAGTAGAAAAGGTCGCCAATGTGGTTTTTTTTGGCGGGTCGATAACACACAATCCGGGTTGGCGCGATAAGGTTTGTCAATACCTGCAACAAAGTTATCCGGATACTAAATTCAACTTTTTAAACGCAGGCATTCCATCGCTGGGTAGTTTGCCGCATGCTTTCAGGCTGTCGCAGGATGTATTGGCAAAAGGCCGTGTGGACCTGATGTTTTTGGAGACTGCCGTTAACGACCGCGGCAACGGTACCGATGAGCAAACCCAGCGCCGTGCACTGGAGGGCATCATCAGGCATGTACTTAAAACCAACCTGTATGCCAATATCGTGATGATGGCTTTTGTTGATCCGGATAAGATAAAGGATTATAATTCGGGTAAAATACCATCTGAGGTGCAGGTACATGAAGATATGGCAAAAATGTACCATCTGCCGCTCATCAACCTTGCTAAAGAAGTTACCGATCGTATCAAAGCCGGCGAGTTTACCTGGGAAAAAGATTTCAAAAACCTGCACCCTTCGCCGTTCGGGCAGGATATTTATTTCCGTACCATGAAGCAGTTACTGTCGGTGGAACAGGCCAGGCCAGCACCTGCTAAGCTCATGCCATCATATCTGCCCAAACAAGCCAATGCACTTGCTTACACTAATGGTAACTATTTAGGGGTTGATGCAGCTAAGAATTTGAAAGGGTTTACGCTTGATCCGGCCTGGAAACCTGCCGACAGTGTACATACCCGCCCTGGCTTTGTTGATGTACCAATGCTGGTGGCTGATAAGCCCGGTGCATCATTTGAGTTAGCTTTTAGCGGACAGGTAATAGGTTTCGCCGTTGTTGCGGGGCCGGATGCAGGCTTTGTGAAATATACCATCGATGGAAAACACTATCCTGAACTTGATTTGTATACCCAATGGAGCAAAAGCTTGCATTTGCCCTGGTATTTAGTTTTGGGCGATGGTTTGTCGGCAGGGAAGCACATGCTAAAGCTGGAAATAAGTACAAACAGAGACGAAAGATCAAAAGGGACTGCTTGCCGTATTGTTCATTTTTTGGTTAATAACTGATGAGTATGTGGTTAAAAACACTTATTGCATTTGTATTGGTTGGGTTTGGAACGGCGCCTGCGATAGCACAACAAAAACCTGTATACATACTGGATATGGTGCATAATAACCCGGGAGAGTCGTTAACGCAAACAGTATATAATAATCCGGCATTTTTAAAGCAACAGGGCTATAACGGGCAGGTGATCAACGATTTTACATTTGCGCACGCGGCCATTACTTTTGATAGTTTAAACCCGGATATCTTTCCCAGGGGCTCGAAAGAACGAGCCTGGGTAATGCAAGCTGCAGATAAGGTACGGGCTAATATTAAATGCGCCCATGCCGCTGGCGAAAAGTGTTATTACTTTACCGATATTATTGTATTGCCCAAACACCTGGTTGAGCTTTATCATGACGAGATATGCGACGAAAAAGGCAAGGTATCCTTTGAGCGGCCTAAGACCATTGAGATACACCGTATCATGTTTAAAGAACTGTTCGATACCTTTCCTGATTTGGATGGACTGATCATCCGCACCGGTGAAACCTACCTCAATAACGTGCCTTATCATACCGGTAATAACCCGATAAGCAACGGGGTGGAGAGCCATATCAGGCTGATCAATTTGCTACGTAAAGAAGTTTGTGTGAAGCGCAATAAAATGGTTTTTTACCGAACCTGGCTTTCGGCGGGGATGGATACCAAACCTGATGTCTATCTGTCAGTAACCGATAAAATAGAGCCACATCCTAACCTGGTATTTTCGGTTAAGCATACCAAAGGCGATTACCAGCGCACTATGGATTTTAACCCAACCTTAGGTATTGGCAAGCATCCGCAAATAGTGGAGGTGCAATGCCAGCGTGAGTATGAAGGCAAGGGCGCTTATCCTGATTATATTATGGATGGCGTGATCAACGGTTTTGAAGAGTTTAATATCAATACCCCTCAGGCTGGTTTTAAAGGCTTAAAGGAGGTGGTGAAAACACAACAATATAAAGGTATATGGTCATGGTCGCGGGGCGGGGGCTGGGTTGGGCCGTATATTACTAACGAATTTTGGTGTAAATTGAACGCTTACGTCATCAGTCATTGGGCAGCAAACACCCAACAAACCGAAGAACAGGTTTTCAACCGGTTTATGAATGAGAATGGTATTAAAGGTAAAAGCCGTAAAGTATTCCGCGAATTGTGTTTGCTATCGGCAAGGGCCGTATTGCGCGGGCATGATTCGGCTATACTGCCTTTTAAAAGCGGTTGGACTTTCTGGATGCGGGATGAATTTTTAAGCGGAACCGATGGGCGATTGGAGGACGTTTTTAAAACTTTTTACAATAGCGGTACTCTGCAAAAAGCTGTCGATGAAAAGTATAAAGCAGCGGCGATGTGGCGAAAGATCGTTGAGTTAGGCCGGCAGATAAGCCTGCCAAATAAAACCGATCAGGAATATATTCATGTATCATGCCAATACGGCTTATTGCTGCACCAGATCATCGCCGAAGGCTGGAATATTATGGCTCTTGGATATATGGGCGATCAAACCGGGAAGTACGATAAAGGAAAAATTGCGTTATCCATCAAAAGATATGATGAATACTGGAAAGCCTATCGTCAACTAAAGGAAAACAACCCGCAATGCGCTACCCTTTATACCCCTTATCAATGGGCCAATAATCCGCCATCGTATCATAAAGAGCAGGGTATGGGGGCATCGGTAGATAAGTACCGCAGGATTGTGGATTTATAGCCGGAATGCAAGTTATAGCGTTATTCACGTAAAGGCACGAAGGCGCTAAGTTTAAAATGTATTCTTAGCAGTTTATGTCCCTTTGCGTAAGTTTATTAAACTACTCCAATTTCTGCTTTTGCCGACTTAGCCTTGCTTTGAAAAACCACCAGTAAAAACAACAACGTTACTCCAACTACAAAGTACCCATCAAGCACAAGGGCCGAGTTACGCATGGTATCGCTGCGGCTTTCAACATAACCAAATGTAAACAGCCCTACCACAATGGATAATTTCTCGGTAACATCGTAAAAGCTAAAGTAGGATGCGGTATCGGGAATATTTTGAGGAATGAATTTAGAGTAGGTAGACCGTGATAAGGATTGTACGCCACCCATTACTATGCCTACAAAGCCAGCTGCAATATAAAACTCTGCCGCGGTGGTTACAAAATATACCGAGGCGCATATCAGGCACCAAAACAATACAATGCCGGTCAGCGTTTTTACGTTGCCGAATTTTTCAGAAAGCCTGGCAGTCATGGCGGCGCCGATAATGGCTACAACTTGTATGGTTAATATTACTGTAATAAGGTTGTCCTCAGGTATTTTAAGCTCTTTGGCGCCAAAATTGGCGGCTACCAGCATAATGGTTTGTACGCCCACCGAATAGAAGAAAAATGCCGGCAGAAAGCGTTTCAGCAAAGGGAGTTCTTTTACCTTTTTCCAAACTTTGGCCAGCTCTTTAAAGCCGCCGGTAAATACGTTATAACTGTGTGAGCCCGCATTGGGTACGCCTTTAGGTAACAGGTAAAAGGCGATGAAAGAAAAACCTATCCACCAGGCGCCGACGATTAAAAACGAGATTCGTGCGGCGTAGTCTTCGGTAATATGGAAAAAATCGTGACCCATTACCGGGATCAAACAAAGTAACTGTACTACAATGCTGCCGGCAAAACCGTAAATAAAGCCTTTGGCGCTAACTGCATCCTGCTGGTCTTCGGTGGCGATTTGCGGCAGGTAGGAGTTGTAAAATACAAAGCCGCCGCAATATCCTACCGATGCCAGGCAAAAGCAGATCATTCCCCACTCGAAGTTGTACAAATGAAAAGGCTGCTTATCGCCATTTGCATAAAAAAAATACAGCCCAGCACAGGCCAGGCTACCCAACCAGGTAAACATCTGGAGATATAGTTTTTTATGTCCTTTGTAATCAGCTATTGAGGTTAAAATTGGCAATAATAACACAATGATGAGATACGAAAGCCCCAATACATAAGTGGACAATACGGTATTAACATATTTATGTCCAAAAAAGCTAACCACATCCTTATCGGGATTATTAGCCGACGTAATGCCTACAAAATAAGCCGGAAAAATTGTTGAGGTGATCACCATGTTATAGGCCTGGTTTGCCCAATCAAACATAGCCCAGGCCCAGATGGTTTTTTTGTCGTTTTTAACGGCTGTCATTATTTAATGCCGTAATGATCGTTCATCAGCTTAACAAATAAACCGCCCGGCAGTATCGATTTAAGTGTTACCGCGATAGTTTGGCCGATGGCTCCTACAAGATAGTTGTGTTTAGGATTGGAGGTGTTGACGATCTTGCAGATCTGTGCAGCCAATTTTGATGGATCGGCGCCGATGCTTTCGTCTTTTTCCATAGCGGCGACTGCGGCTTCAAATTCGCCTTTCAATTTGTCGTTTTTTAATGGGAAAGGCGCTTTTTCGCGGTTGCCGGTAAAGTCGGTCTTAAAGTCGCCCGGGTTTACCACAGCAACCTTAACGCCGGTGTTGCGCAACTCCATACGCAGGCTTTCTGAATAGCCTTCGATAGCGAATTTAGAAGCCGAGTATAATCCCTGGTAAGGCAAACCGAACAACCCGGCTAACGAACCGATATTGATCACCATACCTGTTCCATTTTCTATCATGTGCGGTAATACTGCACTGCTCACGCGTACCACGCCGAAAAAGTTAACCTCGAATTGTTTTTTAGCCAGGTCGACAGGCATGGCATATAATGGGCCGGTAATGCCGTTCCCCGCGTTATTGATCAGCACATCAATTTTGCCTTCGGCGGCTAAAATTTGATTAACAGCGGCCTGTACAGATACATCGTCGGTAACATCCATACGGATGGTGTTAAATGATGCGTTTTTAACTTTATCGATACTGCGCGCTGCGCCATAAACGGTATGGCCTTGCGTTGCGAGGGCGGTTGCTGTTGCCAGGCCCAAACCCGATGATGCGCCTGTTACCAGGATAGTTTTTTTCATTTGTTAAGCTGTTGATATAGTGTGTTGCCGGGATTTAATCTATTGGTTTAAAAAAACTGTGCAAGATAAACAAACGCCCGAAAAAACCACATCGCCAAGTAACAATAGTAGCATTTTTACAGATGGCAAAATATTAAACTTTAGTGTAAAAGTATTTTTGAATAGATGGGTGTATTATTAAATTGTTTATTTATAAATTGCTATGCGAAAAAGATGTATTTTATAGTTATGTTGCTTGTTTTTGTGTTTTTACTCTGTGTTAAATAACTTATCAATTAATAAAAAATAATAATCAATCCTAAACCCAAACTTTATCATTATGAGTACCCCTAAGTTTAATTTTATTCAGCAGGTATTTACGCTGGATATGTTTTCGAATTTCGCGAGCGCGCCAAGGAAAGGTACGCCTGCCCAACTTCAGCATGACCTGGCTTTGATACTACAAGCCCTTTTGGATAATGAAAATATGATACAGAACATCGGCGATTGGGATGTAGTATGGGGGCCGGTAGTTGGTTCGTATGGTGGTGATGTGAAAAAGCAGGTAGCATCAAACGCGATGTATGTAGCTAAAAATAAGCTTGGTAAATATGTAATAGCAGTTTCGGCAACAAACCCTACCTCTATGTATGGCTGGTGCGTTGAAGATTTTGATGTGCGCACTATGGTACCCTGGAAAAATGCTGTAGCTCCAGAAGGTGCACACGCCGGTACCCCGCGGATTTCCAGCGGTACCGACATTGGTTTACAGAGTTTATTAGGGCTAACCTATACCGACCCTGGCAGTGGGGCAACCACAACACTGATGCAGTTTTTGGAGAACACCTTCCAGGCTTCAAATGAGCAGGTACAGATGGTGGTAAGCGGGCACAGCCTGGGTGGCGCGTTATCACCGGTGCTCGCGTTATATATTGATGAGCAGCAAGCAAGCTGGAACCCATCGACGAAAGTAATGGTATCAGCCATGCCTACAGCAGGCGCATCACCGGGTAACAAGGCATTCTCTGATTATCAAAATGCGCGCATGGGCGCCCGCACCCTACGCTTTTGGAACAGCCTCGATCCGGTGCCGCATGGCTGGCAGCCCGACATGGTTGAGCAAGTTCCATTTTTATATTATCCGTATTATAAGCCAGGCCTACTTTTTAAGGCTATAGCCGGCCTCGTGTTGGAGCAAAGTTTACAAGGCACTGCGCCATATCCTGACGGTGGTTTTTATACACCACTGCAGCCGCAGGTGACCCCGCTGCCCGGGCAGGTTTATATTACAGCTACCCGTAACCTTACCAGCGCCGAGGTATTGCAGTTTTTTGTAGACCTGGGAGTGAGCGATCTGCTTAGTAAACTTCACATTGGTGGTTTTGTAGCTACGATGATCATCGATGCGATTAATTGGGCTATTAAGGAGTTTGATAACCAGGATAGCCTTGACCAACTGATCGCTAAAATAGAGGCTAAGATCGCCAAGCTGCCGCATGGTGCCGAACTGGATAAAATAATTACTGCATTATATAATTTATTGTTAGAAGTAGAAAACGTAGCCATATTTCTTAATCAGCTTATATATCAGCACGTTACCGTTTACTCCGACCTGATGGGTACCTCATCGATACACCCTTTAACGCAGGCTATTGTAAACCAAATGGTTCAAGGTGGTATTGTGGGCGACGGCTATAAGGACGCTATCGATCAGCTAACCAGCCCTAAGCGTTTGTTGCCGGTAATTGCACCTGCTTTAAGCACTATGATATTGGACGTGTTGGATGATAAACTGATAGGTAAGCCGCAATGGGGGAAGCCAGGCAAATAATCTAATTTAAAGGCAGTTCAATGGTAAAGCGGGTACCTTTGTTCACCTCGCTTTGCACATTGATGCGGCCGCCAAGGTTTTCAACCTGCATTTTTACCATAAACAGGCCAATACCGCGCCCGTCTACCTGATCGTCGAAACGGCGGTACAGGCCAAACAGGTGTGCCTTATGTTTAGCGAGGTCCATGCCTTTGCCGTTATCCTCGAAATGGAGCAGTACGATATTGTCCTTAACCTCGCTGGTGATGTTCACTATCGGATCAACATTTGGCCGGCGGTATTTAATACTATTGGTGATGAGGCTTTGGAAAATGCCATACAGATAACTTTTAACCGTTGTTATTTGGCTGATAGCTTTAAAATTGCAGTGGATGGACGCGTTGTTGGTTACCATAATAAGGCGGTTGCCGGCCTTTACATCATCAACAAGCGCAGGCAGCGATACTACTTCGGTAGGATTGTGTACCTGGCTGCCTACCTGTAATATCTGATTCAGATCACCTATAATGTTATCCAGATTATTGATTGAGGTAGAAAGCGCGCTAAGGGTTTCACGGTCGGCCAATTCGGTGCCACCCAGGCCATTAAGCAGGCCAGATAAACCCATGATATTGGCCACAGGCGCCCGCAGGTTGTGCGACACGATGTAGGCATACTGTTCCAGGTCGTTATTGCGTTTCAATAAATCGGATGTAATCTGCTCGCGTTCAATTTCCGAGTGTTTTTTTGCCGTAATATCCGACAAGGTTAAAATAAAGCCCACATTCTGGCCCTGCTGGTTGTTAATACTTACCCATTTTACATCGTACCATTCGGTATGCCCGTTAACCTCAACAATACTTTCGTAGCTTACCAGGTCGTTTTGCTTAACCCGTTCCAGTATCTGTTTAATTTCGTTTTTGCGATCTTTAGGGAAATAATTAAAAGCGGTATTACCCACTTTTAGCTTTTTGTGATAGTTACGTATCGACAGGTGTTTAGCATTATTATTGAAGGATACGATCTTCAGGTCGCTGTCGAACAACACGATCGAAAGATCGGTATTTTCAAATACCGAACGCAGGTTATCTTCTGATTTAGCACGTAATTCTTCTGCCAGCTTACGGTCGGTGATATCGATATGCGAAACTACGGCGCCTTTTTCATGGTCATCCAGCGGTGCTACAATCACCAGGTACCATCTGCGTTCGCCCGGATTGATGGATTGATATTCGAGCGAGAACTGCTTTTTGTGGCCCGAAATTATATCGTTGATACCTTTTATGAGATTGCTTGCCGTTACTTTGTCTATACCGGCGGCCTTTTCGGCAATGGCTAAATAACTGTAGCCGATACCAAAATTGGGTACACCAAGATTATTACTTAATAGCATGTTTTTCCACCACTGGTTAACGGCAATGATCTTATATTTTTCGTTAAGCAGCACTATATGCGATGGCAGGGCATTTAGGATGGATGCTTGTGTTTCGGCCGCCTGGCGTAGCTGTATGTGGTTATCTTCTATTTCACGCTCCTTGTTTTTACGATCGGTAACATCGCGCGAGTTAGTTACCAGGCCATTTACCGCAGGCACCTTGAGCAGGTTAACTACAGTCCCCTCAATCCAAAGATATTGGCCAATAGAGTTTTTAATACGATAGGTAAAATTATATACCTTATCCGGATTGCCGCACGCTTCAACGAAGAGCTGACGGTAAAGCCCCACATCATCGGGGTGCAACATTGCGGCCCGTTGCTCGAGTGTTAACTCTTGAATATTGTAGCCCAATGTCTTTTCAGCACTGGGGCTGATATACGTGATTGTACCATCAAACGCGGTTACCACCACAATATCGCTGCTATGCTCTAAAAGTTCGCGGAAACGCTGCTCGCTTTGCGCCAGCTTAAGCTCCGATTTTTTACGCGCGGATATATTGCGGATAAATACCGATAAGCCTGTAGGCGAGGGGTAAACATGGTTTTCGAACCAAAAATCTAAAGGCGCATAGTAATCTTCATTGCAAATATAAACCTGCTCGGCGAGGGCTTTATTGTAGGCATGGTAAGTGGCCGAATCCACTGCATCGGGATATAAGTCCCACACACATTTACCGATAAGCGACTCGGGCGGTACGCCCAGCATTTTACCTATCTGCTTATTGGCGTAGGTGTAGCAAAAATTATTATCTAACGCTATAAAGCCATCGGTAATACGTTCGAAAATGCTTTCTATCTGCTCGCTTTTTTTCCGGATCTCCTCGTCATGAAGCTTTTTTTCGGTGATATCTCTAAAATTGCAAACAATAGCATTGATGTTGACATCGTTAAGCATATTGGTATACACGGCCTCGATCCAGATATAATGCCCACGCTTATGCAGGGTTCGGCAAATAATTAATATGGGCACATAAGGTTTGCTTAGTACTTCGGCAAGAACCTGTTGTATTTTTTGCTGATCATCGGGATGGGTGAGGGCAAGTATGGTATATTCGCCACGTTCTACATCACTCCAGCCGTTTATGTTTTGCGACGAGCGACTGCGATAGGTAACTCTAAAATCCTCATCAAACAGGGTGATGCCTTCGTAACTGTTCTCAATCAGTTTTCTGAACCGAAGTTCGCTGGCAATAACCCGGGCCGTATTGGTATGCAGACGGCGCTCCAACTCAATATTCTTTTTAGTTTTGTTATCCTCGTTAACCTTTTTTTCGGTAATGTCGCGGGTAACGTTGGCGAAGCCGACAAGATGGCCATTATCATTGTAAATAGTGGTAAAGTTCACATTGGCCCAAAACATGCTGCCATCTTTTTTAACGCGCCAGCCTTCATTCTGATGGGTGCCCTTTTTTAAAGTTTCGTTCAGGTTGTTACGCGGAGCATTATTCTTAATATCTGTTGGAGTATAAAATACAGAGATGTGCTTGCCGATGATTTCGCTTTCTTTATAGCCCTTAATATTTTCGGCGCCCTTATTCCAGCTCATGATATAGCCGTTAGGGTCTATCATGAATATAGCGCTGTCATTGACGCTTGCCACCAGCAGGCGAAACAGCTTCTCATCGATACTTTGACTGAGGGGAGGATAGTTACCAGTCATATTAAAAAAGATGCGAATAGGTTTGGCTAAATAATATTGTATCTAATACATTATTGTTCAACCTGATGCTATTGAGGAAAATAGCATATTAGTTAATTAATACTTTGATATTCGGCTTTAAATGGTGTGCTAAGTAAATTTATGTATCTAATAACGAAAAAAGAAATTTTTAAATTTTTTAATGAAAATATTTATACGGATATCTTTTGGGTATTATATTGAAGGGCTTGGTTATGAGTTCGTTGAAAAATCCCGAAAGAAACAGCTTGAATAATAGAAATCTTATAAATCGTTTGGCTTTACAATAATTACTTAATATTAACAACTACAACCTTAGCCAGATGTTTTATTTTTTGTAAGTTGTTGCAACTGTATTACCATCGACCTGCGATAACTGTTAAATAAGTTAATTTTTTGGCTGGATATTTAGCCGTATTACTGCCTGTAGCCCAAAGTGTACGGCATACACCTAAGCGCTTATTAATCAACCAATTTGTAATTGTAGTTATTGCGTTTAAAGCGTATCATTTGTTTGTGTAAGTGTCTAATATTCAATTTTTTGTGTTTTTTATTGTTGCTAATTAACAATTTAATTTGATAGTTTTGAATTGCCAATCATATCTAACCTAAAAGCGGCACCAATTAAACTTCATATGTTTAAACTTTACTCTGGTGTTTTTACACTATCCTGCGTAACGCTGTTTGCAACTGTTGCAAGTGCGCAAAGTTCTGCCTATACGGCTGCCAATAAAACTATTAAGGTTTATACCACCGCCAAAGGCACTGATTACCGCATATCGCAAACCGAAACCTTAAAATTTATTGATAAGGCCCAGCCGCTGGAAACAGAAGTATGCGTGTTTGTTGATCCTGCCAAAACCTTCCAAACCATGTTGGGTATTGGCAGCGCGCTTACTGATGCATCGGCCGAGACCTTTTATAAATTGCCTAAAGCTGTACAAAAAGAATTTATGACCGCTTTTTACGATAAAGAAAAAGGCATTGGCTATTCGCTGGCGCGTACTAATATTCAAAGCTGCGATTTTTCGAGCGACTCGTACAGTTACGTTGCCGATAAGGATGCAGCGCTGAAAACTTTTAACATCGCTCACGATCTGAAATATCGTGTTCCGTTTATTAAAGAAGCCATTGCTGCTGCAGGTGGTAAGCTTACCTTATTTGCTTCGCCCTGGAGCCCGCCAGCCTGGATGAAAGACAATAACGATGTGCTGCATGGCGGTAAACTAAAGCACGAGTATATGCAAAGCTGGGCCAGCTTTTTTGTGAAATTTATCAATGCTTATCAAAAACAAGGCATCCCGGTTTGGGGGGTGACGGTCCAGAACGAGCCGATGGCAAAACAGAAATGGGAATCGTGCATATTTACCGCCGAAGAGGAGCGCGATTTTATTAAAAAATATTTAGGACCCACGTTAACCAACTCAAATGTAGCCAATACCAAACTCATTGCCTGGGACCATAACCGCGACCTGGTTTACCAGCAGGCCAGTACCATGCTGGAGGATAGGGATGCCGCAAAATATATCTGGGGTATAGGTTATCACTGGTACGAAACCTGGACAGGCAGCGCCATGCAATTCGACAATGTAAGGCGTGTTGCCGATGCTTTTCCCGATAAACACTTGCTTTTTACCGAAGGCTGTATCGAAAAGTTTGATATGGCGCGGGTTAACGATTGGGCACTGGGTGAAAAATACGGGCAATCCATCATCCACGATTTTAATAACGGCACCGTTGGATGGACAGACTGGAATATTTTGCTCGACGAACAGGGCGGCCCGAATCACGTAGGTAACTACTGCTTCGCGCCGGTACATGCCGATACGCAGACGGGCAAGCTCATCTACACCAATATTTACTATTACCTGGGGCAGTTCTCCAAATTTGTACGGCCGGGTGATAAACGTATTGTAAGTTCATCTAATCGTGATAAGCTATTGACAACAGCATTTAAAAATGCCGCAGGCAAACTTACCGTGGTGGTAATGAACACCAGCGATGATAAGATAGCCTACAACCTGATCATCAAAAATAAAGGCGCTGTGGTTAATAGCCTGCCGCATTCTATCAGTACATTAATTGTTGAATAATGACCAGTATCAGAAGGATATTTGCAACACAAAGAATACTGGTTGCGGCTTTGATGCTGATAGCGGGTCAAAGCTATGCGCAAGGCTATTTAAAAGCCAAAGGCAAATTGATTGTTGACGAAAAAGGCAACACATTTATCCTGCGCGGGATGGGGCTGGGGGGCTGGATGCTGCAGGAAGGCTACATGTTCAGGCTATCGAACATTGGGCAGCAATACAAGATACGCGCGGGTATACAAAGCCTGATCGGTCCGGAAAAAACGGCTGCTTTTTACGATAAATGGCTGGCGACCGAAACCCGTAAAGTGGATATTGATTCGATGGCGAAATGGGGATTTAACTCCATCCGCCTGCCGATGCATTACGCTTTATATACGTTGCCTGCCGACCAGGAACCTGTTGCCGGGCAAAACACCTGGCTCGACAAGGGTTTTGCCCTGACAGACAGCTTGCTGAAATGGTGCGCTGCTAATAAAATGTACCTGATACTTGATATGCACGCCTGTCCGGGCGGCGAAGGCAATGATCTGCCGATATCCGACCGTGACCCTTCAAAACCATCCCTGTGGCAAAGCGAGGCTAATCAGCAAAAAATGATCGCCTTGTGGCGCAAATTGGCCGAACGGTATGCCAATCAGCCTTATATTGGCGGTTACGATATCATTAACGAACCGAACTGGGGCTTTGACGACCCGAAAGATATCCGCGGCACAAACGAAAAAACCAACGTCCCACTTAAAAAGCTGATGATGGATGTTACCAAAGCCATCCGCGAAGTGGATAAAAAACATATCATTATCATCGAGGGTAACGGGTTCGGTAACAATTATAACGGCCTTTTACCAGCCTGGGATGATAATATGGTGCTGAGTTTCCACAAATACGGCAACTTTAATACCCAGGGCGCCATACAGCATTTTCTGGATCTGAGCGATCAGTATAATGTGCCGCTTTGGATGGGCGAATCGGGCGAGAATTCGAATACCTGGTTTACGGAGGCTATTAGTTTGGTTGAAAGCCATAACATCGGCTGGAGCTGGTGGCAGCTGAAAAAAATGGGTATCAATAACCCGCTCGAGATCAAACAGCCTGCCAATTATCAGCAGTTTTTGGATTATATGGGTGGTAAAGGGGCAAAACCTACCGAAGAAGAAGCCAACACTATCCTGAACCAGTTACTGGAGAATATCAGGCTGGAAAACAACATCTATCATAAAGATGTGATTGATGCCATGTTCAGGCAGGTGCGATCGCCGCAAGCAAAACCTTTTAAAGCCAATATCATTACCGCCAATACCAGCATCAACGCGGTTGACTATGACCTTGGCCCACAGCGTGTAGCCTATTACGATAAGGATACCAGCAGTTACCAATATACACCCGGCGTAAAAACCCAGGGTAACCGCGGCCATGCTTACCGTAATGATGGTGTTGACATTGAGCGTGATGCCGACGGTTACCACATTTTCAGTATTGAAGATGGCGAGTGGCTGCAGTATACCGTGAATGTGAAAAAGACGGGTGTGTATACACTCAGGCTTACGGTAGCATCGGGCTCGGATGCGGGTAAGATATCGCTTGCGCAGAATGGTGTAGTTGCAGGTAAACCTATAGCAGTACCCAATACCGGCGGTGACCAAAACTGGCAGACTGCCGAATTGAAAGATATGCATTTGAAAGCCGGGACAAATACCTTAAAAATTATTGCCGAAACAGGAAGGTTTAACTTAAAAAGCATTCAGTTTTTGCGAGATGAATAAAATAAGAAAGTCTGATCTATCTGACAGGAATCAAAATATTTGCGCTGATTATCAGTAGGATTAATTGCAAAAGTCCGGTCGGCTGATTAGTATAAACCGCTTTAATTGCGTATATTTAGTACAATTGCATTTTTAATTATAGGCCATTGCGACTGGTTTATAAGCCTGTGATATCGATTAACTGACCAATTATAAGCCTGTTGTAACCAGGCGTTTCTTAATGCGTATGATGACTTTTTTTAACGGAAAGTGTGAGAAAGCAATGCTTGTTCAAAGCCTTTTTGCATTGTTTTTGTTCATGATGCTTGCCAACCTTGCCAGGGCGCAAAATGTTGTTAAGATAGACGATAATGTGCCCCAGCATATTTTTTCGTACGGCGAAATTGAGTACCTGGAAGACCCCGATCGAGCGTTCACCTTTGACGATGTGCGCAAGCCTGAAATGAGCGCCCGCTTTCAAAAAAGCCAAACTTATACTCCCAAATACTACAATGATAAGTCGGCTTACTGGTATAAAATCCGCATTAAACAAACCACAAGTTCGCACAGGCATTGGATACTCGAATTTTTTGATCAAACCATAACTGATATTACGCTATATGCGCCAACCGGTGGTAACCATTTCCAGGTATACCGGTTTGGCAATAAATACAACTTTGTAAAGCGCGAGTACAAACACAAAAATTTTACCGTCGACCTGGTAAATAATTCAGATACGGTAACCACTTACTATGTAAAACTTTCATCTACCCAAGCGGCCAACGTGATCATCGTATTGCGCGATATTCACCGCTTTATCGAATACGCGCTGGACGAATACCTCATTTTCGGCTTGTTCTACGGCATGATCATCATTTTCAGCCTGTATAACCTGCTGATGTATTTTGCTATCCGCAAAAAGCAGTACCTGTATTATGTATTGTATAACCTGGGCGTAGGTTTTTACGAGATGTGCAGCGATGGCATCGCGTTTCAATACATCTGGCCCAACCAGCCGTGGTTAAATGAGTATGCAGTGGGTATATCACTGTTTTTAAGCACCATTTTCGGGTTGATGTTCACCATCAACTTTTTGTATCTGCGCAGCAAAGCGCCCATGCTGTATAAAACTGTTATAGGGCTCATTATTGCCGGATGCGGCTTTTTTATAGTGAGTTTATTCAATACGCAATTATTCAGCTATAAAATACTGGAAGCCATCCCGTTATTATTTGCTTATTACTGTGGCTTTTATGTGTTAAAGCGTGGCTATGGCCCTGCAAGGTTCTATGTTGTGGGTTATACCTTTTTGCTGATCGGCTTTACTATCAAGATACTGCTGTTCCTCAATGTACCATGGCTGCCTTATGGGCCGGTAACGCATTATAGCTTAAGCTTTTGCTTTGTTATCGAAATGATATTGGTATCCTTCGCGATAGGGGACAGCATACGGCAGATGCGTAAACGTAAGGATTATGTGCATAAGCGCATGATCAAACAATTACAGATAAACGATGAGCTGAAAGATACGCTGAACAAAGAGTTAAGTTCGCTGGTGGCGCAACGTACCGAAGAACTGGTTGAAAAAGCCCAGGTGATTGAAAAGCAGAACCAGGAACTATCCACCATGAACCAGTTGCTGAAAGAGCAGGCCGAGAATATTTCGCGTATGAATGTGCTTTTAGAGGCTGATAACCAGGAACTGCACGTTAACATCGAGAAGGTGACCCGGGCGCGCGTTATGTCGCAGGATGTGGATTTCGGCGAGTTCAGCAAGATCTATCCCGACAGGGAAGCCTGTTTTAAATTCCTTTCCGAATTGAAGTGGGCTCACGGCTACGCCTGCAAAAAATGCGGAAATACCAATTATCTGGCAGGCTTTTTACCATATAGCCGCCGGTGTACCAAATGCCGGTATGATGAATCGGTGATTGCTAATACGCTTTTCCAAAATTCCAAAATACCTATCAATAAAAGCTTTTATATGCTTTTCCTTATTTATTCATCAAAAGGCAACATATCATCGCACAAACTGTCGGAAATGCTGTCGATAAGGCAAAGTACCTGCTGGTCATACGGTGGGAAGATCAAAAAAGTGATGGAGGAACGCAAAAAAGAGCTAAAAAATGCAGGAGAGCAGGGCTGGAGTAAGCTAGTACTTGATCATCCTGAGAAAGATGACCATTGAGTTTGCCAAATTCAACCGGTTTTAATAAGACGCATTTATTATTTATTAAGCAATAGACGCTGATTGTATGAGGCTTTGATATGCCTTTTTATAGCGCTTAAATCGCTAATAATTGTTTATTGTACACTTATATATTCTCGCATATTAATTCGAGGCAAAAGCTTATTTATTGCCTCGGTTTTTCTTGTAAATACGCCAGCTTCCCGATCTTAAACTAACAGTAAAATCAGGTAATATCCGGCTCTGCAAAATTCAACATCAAATGCCGCCAGCAGATGGCTGTAAATTTTACAATCAACTATCCCTTCTATCCTGAGTTGTCACAAAAAAAAATGAAAATGTTACAAAAAAAATGCGTTGTGTTTTTAGCGTATCGCAATTTTTTTTTACTGCATTTGTTTTGATACGTTTTGCGGAATTTTTGTGCCTTTACGTGACGTAATGGCAATAAATTTTAAGCGTATCAAAAAAAATGATACGCTTAAAAAGTGCTCAAAAACACCATTTTTTTACTTGCATTTGCCACAAATAGTACTTTACATTTACACATCGGTTAGGCCAAAAGCAGGTGCGAATCCGGCTGTATGAGCTGCCCGAACGGCTCTGCCTGGCCACCTAAACCAATTGTATTTTTTAATAGCATCGTGCTAAAACCAATTAATTAATTAACCAACGTTAAACCCAATTTAATGAAACAAACAGTACACCGAGCCAACCCCGCGCACCCGAACCCGGCGCAATAAAAACATTAAATTATAACGGATATAATATTTATTAAAGCTGATGTTGAAAAATAATATCAGCTTATAGGTTCTTCCGTTTTAACCAGTAAAATCCCTAAATGTTCCTAAACTAGAATTACCGATATGGAAAAAATTTGTACCCAAAACTTTACATCCGGCAAAACATCGGTAGCGGCCGCTTTACGGCTGTTGTTGATGCTCCCTGTTTTGCTGTTGATATTTTCGGCATCCGTGTATGCCCAGGCTTCCATTAAAATAAGCGGTACTGTTACCGATGGCAAAGGCGAAACCGTTATTGGCGCCACTGTTAAGGTAAAAGGTACCGCCGTTGGTACCGTTACCGATGTTAACGGAAAGTATACTATTAGCGTGCCCAATACGAAAGCAGTGCTGGTAGTTAGTTATATCGGCTTGCTACCCAAAGAAGAAGTGGTAGGCAGCCGCACAGTGGTTAATTTTAAACTCGAAGACAATTCGACCAACCTGAACGAGGTTATTGTTACAGGCTATGGCCAGGCTGTAACTAAAAGCGATTTGGCAGGCTCAATAAGCAGTATTGGCGCCAAGCAGATTGGCGAACGCCAGCCAACAAGTTTAGCCGACGCGTTAGAAGGGCAGATAGCAGGCGCCCAGGTAGTTACCGATGGCGGCGACCCGCTTTCGCAAGGTTCTATCCAGGTGCGTGGCGCATCAACCTTAAGTGGTGGTAACGGCCCGTTGTACGTAATCGACGGCGTACTTAACGATGACGCCACTTTCTTAAACCCGCAGGATATCCAGTCGATTGAAGTGTTGAAAGACGCTGCATCTGCCGCTATTTACGGTGTACGCGGCGCTAACGGCGTAATCATCATCACCACAAAAGGCGGTAAAGAAGGTAAATTAAAAGTGACCGCCAACTACTACCACTTATTTGGTAAACTGGCTCACAAACTGCAAACCACATCACCGCGCGATATTACCTACTACCGCCGTATTGAAGGTGGTGGTGCAGGCTCAGGCGCCGCCGTTAACCCCGATTCGGTTTCGGTTTTTGATAACCAGGATAATGAATACCAGGATCTGCTTTACCGTACCGGCAATAAGGATAACATCAATTTAACCGTTAGCGGTGGCTCAAAAGCAGTATTGTATTACTTAGGTTTTAACTACTTTAACGATCGTTCGATCATCATCAACAGCTACGCGCAAAACTTTACTACGATATTCAATACCGATTTCCAGGCATCGGATAAGTTTAAGATCACCAACCACATATCGCTTGGGTATGTAACCGGTAACCGCATTGATGTGGGCAATACTGCCAGTACGGTATTTCAGCGTAACCCATGGGTATCGTTATACCGGCCCGATGGTACGATGGCGGGTTACGTCGAATCAAAACGTAACCCGGTGGCCTACGCGTTGTATGCGCAAAATTATCCAACCAACTACATTATCCAGGATAATATCACCGGTAGTTACCAACTTACTAAAGACCTGAAATTTACCACCTCGTTTAACGGCAGGCTGGACCTTAACGGTGTAGAGCAATTTATCCCGCTATCGATTACTTCGGGAGCTTTAGGGCCAAACAGCGGTTCGAGCAGCAGCGATACTAAACTATCGTACGAGATACAGGCTTTCTTTAACTATAACAAGCGTTTTGGTAAAGATCACAGCATTACCGCGGTGCTGGGTACCAGCTATGACCATCACAAGGATAACGGGTTTAACATTGGCTTGCAGAACTACCTGAGCGAAAATGTAAGGGTATCAACCGCTGCCGATCTTTTAACTCAGGCAACGGCTACAAACACTTACGTATCATCATACTACGCAACCCAATCGGTATTTGCACGTGCGCAATACAGCTACAAAGACAAGTATATTGTGAATGGTACTTTCCGTCGCGATGGTTCGTCAAGATTCGGTCCGGCTAACCAGTTCGGTAACTTCGGCGCCGCTGGTCTGGCATGGCGTTTCTCGGCCGAGCCTTTCATGGCCTGGTCTAAAAAATGGCTGGACGATGCCAAACTGCGCTATAGCATCGGTACACTGGGTAATGATAACTTGCGGAACGATTTCTTATACCTAACCTTATTAAATTTTGGTGCAGGTACTGTGGCTAATAACAGCGGTTCGTACTTTGGTAATAACGCTGCTTACGTTAGCGCCAACCTGGGTAACCCTACTTTGCATTGGGAGCAAACACAAACACAAAACTTCGGTATGGATTTAACCATGTTTAACGGCAGGTTAACTGTTACACCGGAATATTACATCAAAAAAACCAATGGGTTACTTTCGTCGCAGATATTGCCTGAGGAAACCGGTTTAAAATCAGGCGCTATCAACTTAGGTAATATCCAAAATCACGGTTTTGAGTTGACCGTAGCCGGTACACCTATCGCCAAAAAAGATTTCTCGTGGAATATTAACGGAAACATCACCTTCCAGAATGCCGCGGTTATCACTTCGCTGGCATCAACAGCTACCGCCATCAACGGCTCGTACCTGGTTACACAAGGTGGCCACATCGGCGATTTTTACCTGTTGAAGAACCTGGGCGTTTACCGCTGGGATGTATCCAACGCTTACGACCCTGCCGGAAACATGCTGACCCCAACTGGGGTTAATGCCGCCGGTACAACCGCGACCGGATATTTAGAACCCGATGGTTCGCCGTACACTGGTACCATCAGGCAAATAACCCGTAACGGTAAAGTGTTGAACGGCGGTGCTACCATTTGGCAGGATATCAACAACGATGGCGTAATTGACGAAAACGACCGCCAGGTTTTGGGTAACGGTATTCCCAAGGTATTCTGGGGTATTACCAACTTCTTTACCTACAAAGGTTTCACCTTTAACATTACATTCAATGCCTCGTTTGGTAATAAGATCTATAACTCTATCGCCAATGGTTTAAACCTCGAATCGTCAAACTACACACCGCCAACGGTAGCCGCTATCTACAACTCATGGATACACCCCGGCGATATTGCCATCTATCCTAACATGAACGGGGGCGTTAAAGATAGCTATGGTTCGATAGCTAACGGCGAAAACAGTTTATATCTGGAAAACGGAGCTTTCATCAGGCTTACAAGCGCCAAGTTAACCTACAACCTGCCTAAAAACTGGTTAAGCAAGTTTAAAATACAAACATTTAACCTGTATGTATACGGCAACAACCTGGCTACCTGGACCAATTACAGCTGGTACGATCCGGAGTTTACCACCTCAAACTTCTTACAGCCAGGGTTTGATAACGGTAAATACCCACGTCGCCGCGAGTTGGGTGTAGGCTTAAACATTGGCTTCTAATTACAAAGATTTTACAATCATGAAAACAAATAAAATATTAATTTTTGTATCGCTTTTAGCACTGGCCGCGGTTGTGGGCAGTTGTAAAAAGAATATAACACTCGACCCGCCAAGCGGTGTTGAGCCTGAGAACTATTTCAAGAACGGAAAAGATATCACCGCAAGTTTAGCAGGTATTTACTCGGCTTTCCAGGAAGAGATGGAAGGTACCGGAACCAACTCAGACGAAGGCCTGGGTGGCAGATATCACTACTGGGGCGATGCGCGTACCGAAACCTTCAAAGGATCAACCTACGCCACCTATAGCGTTAACGAGATGGCCAACAACACCATCGAGTTTGGTAACCAGGCTACTGACTGGGCTGGTTTATATCGTGTTATTTCGCGTTGTAACCTGGGTATAGCAAACTACCAAAATGTTTTGCAGTACGATATCAACCTTACCCAAACAACAGTGAACAACTCGCTGGCGCAAGCTTATGCCATGCGTGCCGAAAGCTACTTTTATATTGTAAGGTTATGGGGTGATGCACCGGTATGGACCGAGTCATACACCGATATCCTTACCTCGGGTAGCAAAGCGCGCACCAAAGCTTTAACCATTATCGATTCGCTGATTATCCCTGATCTGAACAAAGCTTATACCTTGATTCAGAAAAACCAAACCCCAACCGTTTGGTACGTTAACGAAGCAGCCATTTGCGCTATTATGGCCGATGTTTATATGTGGCGCGCAACTATCCCAACCGGTGGCGGCGGCGGTGCAACCGACTGGAACAATGCCTTAACCTGGTTCACCAACCTGCAAAAAGCTAAAAACGCAACCGGAACAACTTACGCACTTCCGGCCGGAAGCAACATCGGGGCGCTCGAAACCGGTACAAACTGGAAGAACAACTTCCTTACACCGGCAAACTCTATCGAACCAATCTGGAGCATTTACTGGGATTATACCGTTAACGGCTGCGCCTGTATACCGGTATTTGTAGGCACAAGCAACAACCCGGTACAATTGGATCCTGCTTTCCAGATCGATTTTAAACGTTTCTATAAAACCGATGTGCGTGTATCAAAAAGTATCGATACAGTGAATACGCTTAACCACATCAACATGTTGTATAAATATTACAACTTAACGCCAACCTCGGCCGGTATCACCCCGGCAACTGCCAATGCCAACTACAATGTTTATTTGCCGATGTACCGTTTGGCTGATATTTACCTGTCGATGGCTGAATGTTACGCCGAGTTGGGCGACCTTAACAACGCGCTTAAATATCTCAACTTTGTGTACATCCGCGCCAGGTACCAGGCAACTAATCCTTCGCCTACCGGTATTGCTGCCAGCGCGGTTCCAACCCAGGCAAGCATGATCGACGCGATCATCAACGAATCGAAATACGAGCTACTGGGCGAAGGTAAACGCTGGTTTGTATTGGTACGTACCGGGCGCGTGCATCAGATTATGGACCCGGTATTAAACCTGCGTAACGCTACCACCACAACCGTTGGCGGTGTAACAGTTACCACTCCTGATACCAAAGGCTTTATCGACGCGCCGAACCGTTACTACTGGCCGGTGAGCCAAAGCGCGCTGAATGCTAATAAATTATTAAAACAAAATCCGGGATATTAATTAAAACAGCCATGAAAAGAATAACCATATTTTCAATAATAGCAGTTGCAATGCTGGGCGCCGGGTCATTAATGTCCGGATGCTCCCTGGCGGGGTTAAGTCTGCAAAAAGATTATAATCGCTCGCTCGATGATACGCTCGACGCGCACGTATACAAAACAGCGTGGGGATATCTCAAATCGCGCGCTTATCAAAACGCGTCGCCGAGCGATACTATTTTCCGCAGGATGTACGATGGTATTATTTATTCGGGTATCGATACCAACGAATATACCAAGCCAAACCGCACCTATATTTTTCTGCAAAACACGGTTGTAACCGGTCAGCTTTGGGCTAAATACAAAAACGGTTCGGCAGTAGGTACAAAGTGGCAAAGCTATTCAAAAACCGACGTTAAGAATTACCTGTCGTACCTCATCCTGTTAGGCACTTATACACACAGCAACCTGTCGGTAACCAAGGACCAGACGATACAAACCCTGGCGCCTGCCGGGGCTTTTACCAACAATCCGTCAACATTCCTGGCGCCGGTAGCAAGCGGATCGGTTTACAATCCTAATCCAAACTCGGTTATGCTGGTACACGTATCTAATGCCAATACGGTTACCTCGCAGTTGGATTACCCGATTGTGTTAAACACCAGCGTTAACGTTAACGTGAGCGATTTGCTGGCTACCAACGGAGTAATTGATGTATTGAGCGGCAGCACTGCTGCGGTACCATTCTTTTTCCCTCCGCAATAAATAAATATTAGCGTGCTGCCGTGCACCATGGCAGCACGCTTTAAAATAGATCAACAAACGATATGTAAATAAAGCTTAACAGTTAGCTGTTACGGTGTAATTATAGCTCATCATTAAAAAATAATTTTACTCACTGCAATCTACCCGAAAGCATTGATCCTTTAAACAGACAAGCTATTCCAGGTTAATTGCTGTCATGCTTTTGCCGCTGTAAATGCGCATGGTTAAAAGTTGACGAATAATACGCACAATGTTTAAGAAGAGGTTTTTGGCCCTGTTTTGTTTAGTTGGCTTAAGCTGCACGGCTTTTGCACAGCAAAATAAAAATAGCGCAGTCGATATAGAAAGCAAAATAGACGCCCTGATGGCGAAAATGACATTAGAGGAAAAAATTGGCCAATTAAACCAATACACCAGCGATCGGCTGGCTACGGGCCCGTTTTCGCCCAATAGCACTAAAACTGAAGATATTAAGGCCGGCCGTGTAGGCTCGATGCTTAACGTGCGCGGCGTAAAAGATACACGCGATGTACAAGCGCTTACCCTGCAATCGCGCTTAAAAATACCCTTACTTTTTGGCCTGGATGTGATCCACGGTTATCGTACCACTTTTCCCATCCCGCTTGCCGAAGCCGCCAGTTGGGATATGGATGCCATTAAGCTTTCTGCCCGTGTTGCCGCTACCGAAGCCTCGGCCTCGGGCCTGCACTGGACGTTTGCACCAATGGTTGATATTACCCGCGATGCCCGTTGGGGCCGCGTAATGGAAGGCGCGGGCGAAGATACTTACCTCGGTTCGGCTATCGCTACGGCACGTGTAAAAGGCTTTCAAGGCGATGGTTTAGGCAGCCTGGATGCGATTATGGCTTGTGCCAAACACTTTGCCGCTTATGGTGCAGGTGTTGCCGGTCGCGAGTACAACTCGGTAGATATGAGCGATCGCCAGCTTTGGGAAGTTTATCTGCCGCCATTTAAAGCCGCTTTGGATGCAGGCGCCGCTACCTTCATGAACTCGTTTAACGAATTGAACGGCATCCCTGCAACGGGTAACGTTTATTTACAGCGCGATATTTTAAAAGGCAAATGGAACTACCAGGGCTTTGTGGTGAGCGACTGGGGCTCGATAGGAGAGATGGTAGCGCATGGTTTCGCCAAAAATAAATCTGAAGCGGCGCGTTTGGCCATAACCGCAGGTAGCGATATGGATATGGAAAGCCATAGCTATATCGATAATCTGGTAAAGCTGGTTAATGATGGCAAGGTATCTGTCGATCTGGTTAACGATGCCGTACGCCGTATCCTCCGCAAAAAGTTTGAACTGGGATTATTTGATGACCCTTACCGCTTTAGCGACCCTGCCCGCGAAGCCAAAGTGTTGGACGATCCGGCCAATAAAAAAGCCGCCCGCGAAGTAGCTGAAAAAAGCATCGTACTGCTTAAAAATGAAAAGCAATTGCTGCCACTATCAAAAAATATAGGCTCGATAGCAGTGATTGGTCCGCTGGCTAAATCCAATATCGATATGATGGGCTTCTGGTCGGTAAAATGGGATAACGACCATCTGATATCGTTATACGAAGGCCTGGAAAACAAAGTATCCAAGCAAACCAAATTAACCTACGCCAAAGGCTGCAATATCAACGATGAACAGGAAACGGGTTTTGCCGAAGCGGTTAACGTGGCCAAAAATGCCGATGTAGTGATCATGGCCGTTGGCGAAGCTTATGACATGAGTGGCGAAGCTAAAAGCCGCGCAAATATACACCTGCCCGGCGTACAGGAAAAGCTGATTAAAGCGGTTAAAGCAACCGGCAAACCGGTAATTGTGCTGGTAATGGCCGGCCGCCCGCTGATTTTTAACTGGACGGCTAATAACGTTAACTCCATTTTATACACCTGGTGGCTGGGCAGCGAAGCAGGTAATGCCATGGCCGATGTGATCTTTGGCGACTATAATCCATCGGGTAAACTGCCGATGTCGTTCCCGCGTGCCGAAGGGCAATTGCCCTTATACTACAATCAAAAAAATACCGGCCGGCCATTGCTTAACGCTAAGGATGTGTTGTATAAATCGGCTTATATCGATCTGCCTAATACACCCAAATTCGCGTTTGGCTATGGTTTAAGCTATACAACTTTCTCGTTAACCGATCTGAGATTGAGTAAAGAAAAGATCTGCTCCGGCGAAACGCTTACCGCCACCTGTACCCTTAAAAACACAGGTAAATATGCCGGCGCAGAGGTGGTGCAACTGTACCTGAGGGATATGGTTGCCAGCGTTACCCGCCCTATAAAAGAACTGAAAGGCTTCCAAAAGGTTTACTTAAAGCCAGGCGAAAGCCGTGAGTTAAGCTTTGTGATCGACAAGGAGAAACTCTCGTTTTACGATCAGACAATGAAATGGACCACCGAGCCGGGCCAGTTTAAGCTGATGATCGGCGATTCGTCAGACCATATCGAGCTGGAAACAAATTTTGAACTGACCGATTCTACCCCTTCTGCACACCTATGAAAAAATTAACATTACTCATCATATTCACTGGGTTGTTCGGTTTAGCCAGGGCTCAATATGTGGGCCTTTCAAACGCCGAATTTGATCTGTTGAAACAAACCATCAAAACCAACGCACCTGCAAAAAACATCTATACCTCGTTCCGGTCAACAGCTGATGCTGCCCTTACAGAAGAGCCCAACCCCATTGTTAAAATTTTATCCGAAGGACATTTAGAAGGCGATCCCGATAAGGTAGCCAGCTTAAAAGCTGTACGCGATGCGGACAAAATCTATGCCCTGGCATTGGTTTACCGCGTTGATGGCGATAAAAAATACCTGGCCAAAGCGCAGGATTACCTGCTGGCCTGGGCCAAAACCAACAAGTCGACCGGCGACCCGATCGACGAAACTAAACTGGAAGCCCTGTTTGCAGGTTACGATATGGTGCGCGACCAGGTGGATGGCGATGCCCGGAAAGCTATCGACAAATGGCTGGATAGCATTGCCGATGGCGAACTGAACAGCGACCACGCCCGCCCCGGTAAAGGCACTGCTATTAATAACTGGAACTCGCACCGTATCAAGATCATTACGCTGATAGCTTACACGCTGCACACTAAAAAATACGACAAGGATATCCCAAAGGAACTGATGGCACAATTGGGTGTCGACCTGTATCCCGATGGTTCGAGTTATGACTTTGTGGAACGCGATGCTTTTCACTATCATATTTATACGCTCGAACCTTTGCTGCGCGCTATCACGGCTATCTACCGCGCTACGGGGAAAAATTACTTCAGGGAAGAATCATCCACCAAATCGTCCATTAAACGTTCGGTCGATTTTATGATCCCTTATGTTACCGGGCAGTTAACCCACGCCGAGTTTGCCAATAGCAAATCCAGGTTTGACAGGGCCCGTGCGCAAAATGGAGAAAAAGGTTACCAGGTAAAAAACTTTATCCCTAAAACCGCCATCTATGTGTTATCACAAGCGGCCTATTTTGATGATAGCTACCTCCCAGTGATCAAACATCTATCGGATGGTAATACGGATGATAACTGGCAATTACTATTGAATAAAATAACAAAACCAACAGGGCCTAAATAAAAGAATATAAATAAATACCCATAAATACCCATGCGCACCCGGAATTACCTCTTAGCTACCGCAGCTTCCTTATTCACCGTTGTATCGGCATCCGCCCAAAAAGTTGATGTAAAAAAACAGTTCGATAATGCGGCTAAACAAACCACTTATATGTTAAGCCTGATACCCACCGCCGATACCACTGGCAATAAGGTATCGCCGCGAACCTTCGAGAACGGTAAATTTAAACTGGTAAAATCAAGCGATTGGACAAGCGGCTTTTTCCCCGGCGAGTTATGGTTTTTATACGATTATACCCGCGATCCGAAATGGAAAACCGAGGCTGAAAAATATACCGCCAAAATAGAAAAAGAACAATATAATAAAGGCACTCATGATCTGGGTTTCATGATCAATTGCAGCGTGGGCAATGCTTACCGCTTAACCCAAAACGAACACTATAAAAATGTGCTCATTCAGGCGGCAAAATCGTTAAGCACGCGTTTTAATCCTAAAACAGGTGTCATCCGTTCATGGGATCATAATGCTGATCAGTGGAAAAATCCGGTGATCATCGATAACATGATGAACCTTGAGTTGTTGTTCAAGGCAACAAAATTGACCGGCGATTCATCGTTTTACAAGATCGCTGTTTCGCACGCCGATCACACGATGAAAAACCATTTTCGTGCCGATTATAGCTCGTACCACGTGGTAGATTACGATCCTGAAACCGGCGCTGTCATCAAAAAGCAAACCCACCAGGGCTATAGCGACGAGTCGGCATGGGCACGCGGGCAAGCCTGGGGCCTGTACGGTTTTACCATGTGTTACCGCGAAACACACGATAAAAAGTACCTGGAGCAGGCGCAGCATATCGCTAAGTTCATTTTCAGCAACCCAACCATGCCTAAAGACCTGGTGCCTTACTGGGATTATAATGATCCGCAGATACCAAACGTTTCGCGCGATGCGTCGGCCGCGGCTATTACTGCTTCGGCATTGTACGAACTGGCAGGCTATGTAAAAGGCAGCGACTATCGCGAAAAAGCAAATCAAATATTAAGCAGCCTGAGCAGCAACGCATACCTGTCGCCGGTGGGGCAAAATGCCGGGTTTATCTTGCTGCACAGCACCGGCCATCGCCCGGCAAAAAGCGAGATAGATGTACCGCTCAACTATGCCGATTATTATTATTTAGAAGCGTTGTTGCGCAGCGCAAAACATTAAAACAAACCTGATATGAAAAAGCTTTTCACCTTCGCGTTTATATTATTAACTACTGCAAGCGCGGCATTTTGCAAAGATCGTCTGGTGCACAACCAGCAAGAATTTGACCAGGCCATTGCCAGGGTAAAACCCGGCGACGCAGTGGTAATAGCCGATGGAACGTACACTAACCTGGCGCTCAATGTGGCGGTATCGGGTACCGAAAAGCAACCTATTACCATTAAAGCCGAAGGCAAAGATAAAGTAACTTTCACCGGAGATGTTTACGATCATATGTTTAACATCACCGGTAATTATATCGTTTTGGATGGCTTTACTTTTAAAGGCTGCAACATTTTTAGAAAGGACGGCAAGAACGCCATACTGGTGGAATTTTTCAATACCAAAAACTGCCGCATGACCAATTGCGCCTTTACGCAAAATGCTGCTAAAAGCCAGTTTATGCCTATTGTGGTGATATCGGGCAACGGCCAAAACAACCGCATTGATAATTGCAGCTTTATTGGTAACGTGGATAACCAGGAAGTGCAGGTGAAGGTAACCAAAGACGAGTGCCCAAAGTACACGCTTATTGAGAAAAACACTTTTAAGGATAAACCCAAAGTTGCCTGGCCTATTTACAATGGCGGCGAATGCGTACAAATAGGGCAGAACCCGATTTTACTGGGCAATATGGTGCCTAATGCTACCGTGCAGAATAACACTTTTATCCATTGTGACGGCGAACCCGAAGTGATCAGTAACAAAAGTACCGGTAACAAATACCTTAATAATTATTTTGAAGATTGCCAGGGCGAATTGGTAATGCGCGGTGGCCATGATTGCCTGATTGACGGCAACACCTTTAAAGGTGGCATAGGCGGTATTCGCGTAAACGGTACCGGGCATATTATCAGCAATAACAATATCAGTAATATTAAAACGGCTATCCGTTTAATGTATGGTATGAGTAAAGGTAAAATCGAAACCGGTTTTTATGTAGCGCCAAGCGGCTGTGTTATTAAAAACAATCACATCACCAATGCAACCACAGGTATTTTGGTTGGCGACAGCAAGAATGCCGATTGGACGGGCAAGTTTGATGTAAAACTATATCCGTCGCGCACTATGCAGGATGTTGCCCCTTTTGATAATCAGTTTGTGGGTAACACGTTTACCAATACCGAAAAAACTATTGTTTATAACTGATTCCAGAAGGTGATTAGGTTGATTAAGCGAGGATCTGATTGGGTTTTAACCATCTCAATCCATAACCGCTCACTTAATCAACTATTAACTTAATCAACTCTATTTCCCCGCATGCCTTGCATTCAACTGCGCCATGTACAGCGATGGCGGCTGCAACCCGTCCTTACCGCGTCCTTCCCACTCACCGGCCCAACGGTCTTTAAAGTGGCCAGGGTCTTCTGTACCATGGAAACCAATGCAGTAGTTGGTGCCGCTAACCCAGGGCTTTTGTACGGCAGCTTTTTTGGCAGTGCAGTTCCATAATATTTGGGTTACACCGCTCCAGCCGTGCCCGCTGCCCATATAACCACGGTCCTGTACATTAATCTCGCCATCGGTTACAATATTATCGTACAGTGTGCCCGATGACCAGCGGTGGTGCGGGCCGATATCGGCATGCTCGTTTTTTGCGGTACTGTTGTAAAATACATTCGGACCGCAAACCTTTGCCCCGGTAACATAGTCGTGGCGGCCATCTTCGGTATGGCAGTTCATAAACAGGTTAAGCTGCCCGGTATTATTGAAGGAGTAGCGGCGTCCGCCCGTAATCTGCGATTTGGCATCGGTGCATTTGCTATCGGTTACCGTAATGTTGCGCGTACCGCCTTCTAAACTTACACAGGCGTAGCCAAAATACCTGGCGCTTACATTACGCACCCAGCCATTGGCGGTATTTTTAAAACCTACAGCGATCCAGCCGTGGTTCTCGTCGGTATCGTTCGCGTATTCCGATTCGAAATATATATGCTCCACACCATCTTCTTGTATGCGGGTATCAAAAGTATATTTATAGATGGCGCCGCCGCCGTATTGTGCTTCTAACTGTAACACTACCGGATTATCGATATATACCTTGTTTCCTTCAATTTTGATGATCACGCGTTCGTAATGCATATCGTATTCGCCGGCTTTCCACTGCTTGGTACCTTCGCGCTCAACAATCTGATCCATCTTCAGATCGTGTATCCAGTTTTGTGGGCTGGGGCGGAACAATATGATCTTATCGCCAACCTTAAACCCAGCTGCCGACGCTACATTGAACGATTTGCTACCCACCGGCACAAAACTATCGGTAATTTTTACCCGGGTGCCACTCACTTCGTGTATCGAGCCCGAACCTTCAATATTGAGTAAAGTGCGCTGGCCCGTGCCCGCAGCGATGATGCGTGTGCCGTTCTTGTCATCACCTTCGCCACGTAACACAACACCGCTCGCTTTTACGAAAAGCTGTCCGGCTACCTTGTACGTGCCTTTCTTTAGCAGCAGCGTACCGCGGGCACCGTTCGCATCCGGCGAGCGTTTTGATACCTCGTCTATCGCGTCCTGGATCAACTGACCGGCGTCGCCATCTTTTGGCGCTTCGATGGTTTTTACTACCGGAACATCAGGTATCGGTATATCATTCTGGTGATAGCCCACTAAGCTAAAATCGGGCAGGGTGCCACCATCTTTATCCGGATGATAGGTGAGCGAGCCATCCCCGTTAAGGGTAACAAATTTTGATTGCCAGCCATCTTTTTTACCGCTATGGAACGCGGTGATGATAAGCGCGGCAATACCCAATACAGCCACGCGTTTAAGGACAGATAATGTCATTTATTTAAAAGTTTATATCAGCATTAAATATAAACCTTAGACTACCGGGAGACAATCCGATCGGGTGCAGGTACAGCAGACCAAGATCCTTTTTGGAAGCTTTGAATAAGTGAGTGAGGCCTGATAAACCCACGAAAAACTTCAGTATACTGGTTTTTGAGCAGTATACCAATATCGCACCCTGTCAAAATAACTGAATGTTTAGCCTAAATTGGATAGTGTTTTTTTAACGATCATAAACCGGTTCATAACTACGCGAACGGTGGTTATGTTGCCGATATCTTTCGACGCGGACAGCAAAATGCCATTCTGTTTAAAATTCAGGTTGTATAGATGCGTAATGCTAAAGCGATATAGTATTTTGTAAGATCAAAAGATTTATCTTTATATCTCAAACTACCCGAACCATGGCTACAGTGAACGAAATTATGGATGAGCTGCAGGCTAACGGCAGCGAAAGCATCAAAAAGATTTTAGTAAAACACGGCATCTTAGAGCCGTTTTTTGGTGTGAAGATTGATTACCTGAAAAAGATACAGAAGCGGGTGAAAAAGGATTACGAACTGGCTAAAGGCTTATATGCTACGGGCAACGCCGATGCCATGTACCTTGCCGGTTTGATAACCGATGATGACCGCATGACCAAAGCCGACCTGGACGCCTGGGTAAAAGCGGCCCTATCAAACAATATTAACGAATACACGGTGCCCTGGGTGGCATCACAAGGGAAGCATGGTTACGAATTAGGGTTGGAGTGGATTGATAGCAGTGAGCCGCATATTATGGCGGCGGGTTGGTCGACCTTGAGCTGCCACCTGGCCCTCACGCCTGATGATCAACTGGATTTGGGCAGGATAAAACAACTAATGGAGCGAATTAAAGATACTATCCACACTTCTCCCAACCGCGTGCGACAGAAAATGAACGGGTTTTTAATATCGGTTGGCAGTTATGTGGCTCCGTTGAGCGAAGAAGCTATCGCGACAGCAAAAAGCGTAGGTGTGGTTACGGTTGATATGAACGGTACCGCCTGCAAAGTGCCCGACGCGGTTGAGTATATTATGAAGGTGAAGAACAAAGGCGCTGTAGGTAAGAAGAAGAAGGAAGTAAAGTGCTGATAATAAAAAAAGTCAATTGCCTCGCGCAACTGACTTTCTTAATCTATTAACTTAACTGTTCCAATTATTTCCGAAATGAAAAAACTTGGTACGTCAAAAATAGAATGACCGTTACATTGTAAATAGGTGAAAATCACCTTTAAAGCTTTTGGAAAGCCATCTGAATGTCATCTGTTTAAAAACAAAGAGCATAAAAAAAGCTGCCCTTTCGAGGCAGCTTTAATATAATATTTAATATCAGTTTAGTAACCGGGGTTTTGAACCAGGTTAGGATTTTTATCAGTGTCGTATTTAGGGATAGCTAAAACAACATAATTTGATCCGTACGCCTGTGCAGTAGCAGCGCCATGTGCCGGTATGCCTCTGCCGGTACGTAAAAAATCAAACTCTGCCTGGCCTTCAAAGGCAAGCTCAATTCTTCTTTCGTTTAAAATGGCCGTAATCTGATCGGCCTTTGTAACAGGTGCAACCGGCGCGGCCTGCGATCTTGCCCTAACCTGGTTGATCAGCGCGGTGGCAACCGGGTCGGCAACTGCGGTGGCATTTAAGTTAGCCAGGGCTTCGGCCTTTATCAGCAATACTTCAGCATATCTAAGCACCGGTACCCAATCGTTGGTGTTTAAGTATTTAATGCTATAATAAGCTGATCCGGAAGTGGTAACAAGGTTTTTGTAACGAAGATCTTTGGTTATGTCCATCAAACCAATAAAATCAGAACTTAACTGGATATCGCCGCGTTTGGTAGGATTGTAATGCTGACCCAGGGCATTATTTGTATTAGGATTGTCGGCACCATTCATTGCTACCGAAAATATACTTTCCCTGGTGGTAAAAGTACGGTAGGTTGTAAGTGGGTCGCTATTTAATGTATAGTTATCGGGCGCAGCAGTATTAATTATTTTATCGGCATAAGTATTTGCTTTTGCATAATCGCCTTTATATAAATACAACCGCGCTAATAAAGCCCTTGCAGCACCTTTTGTCGCCCGGGCAACATCAGAAAAAGCAGGATCGCCGTAGTTAAGCGGCAGCTTATTTTCGGCGTCTAACAGGTCGGCTTCCATTTGGTTGTAAACTGCTGCTACAGTTGCCCTTGGTATCGCGTTCGACGCATCGAAGGGGGAGCTTGAACTGGTTAACACCAATGGTACGCCGGGGTGGGTTGCGCCAGCCGTGAAGTTATACGGCTGCGCCCACAGATTTACTAAGTAGAAATAACATAATGAGCGTATAAATTTAGCTTCGCCGGTATACTGATTTATTTTAGCCGCCGTAACACCTGTTGCGCCAGCCACATTAGCTAAAAACAGGTTAGCTTCGCCAATGGTACGGTATGCGCCAGCCCAAGCCGGTGCGGTAAAGGTTATTTCGGTAGCTGTTTCGTTTACAAACGTTGGCAGCGGCGCAAAGTACGATGGCGGATTCATATCAATACCTCTGCTATCCGCATAAATTAATACACGTCCACCCAAAAAGTTTGCATTTTGTAACTGGTCGTACATCCCAACCGAAGCTTTTTCGGCCCTGTCAGCAGATGCAAAAGCTGACGACGGAGATAAACTGTTCACCGGGTCCTGGAAAAGTTGTTTTCGGCATGAGCTTGTAGCTATGGCAAACGTAACGGTGAGAGCCAATGTGCCTGTTTTATATTTATTTAATTTCATTTTCCTGTATTTTAAATGTTGTTAGAATGACGCATTAAGAGCTAACGTAAAAGTTCGTGGTTGCGGAATAGCACGGTTATCATAGCCGGTTGCTATGTTGGTGTTATTTCGGTTACTGTTAACCTCAGGGTCAATACCACTATATTTTGTGATGGTGAATACATTATATAACTGTGCCGATAGCCTTACGTTTGAAAGACCAACCTTGTTAATCAGTTCGGGTTTAAAACGATAACCTAATGCCAAAGTTCTTAAACGGGCGTAGTTACCACTTTCTAAAAACCGTGTAGAAGCCTGGTTAGCTGTTTGGTCGATACTATTTAAACGTGGGATATCAGTAATTTGTCCGGGGGTGGTCCATCTGTTCAATATCCTGGCATCATTGTTTTGGAATTGATTAGTTAACAAGCCTGATAAAGTACTGTTATAAATATAGTTGCCCCCCGAGTAAACAAATGATAGGTTCAAATCAAATTGTTTGTAAGTAAAAGTGTTATCAAAGCCGCCATACCAAGTGGGCGTACCTGTTTTACCTTCCTGATAATACTGATCGGTAGCAGTTAAATTGGTAGTTGGGGTGCCATCCATTAACTGGTAGCCTTGTGTAACCTGGTTAAACTCTTTAATGGTACCATTAGCGGTATACCACATTGGGTATCCGTTTGCAGGATCAACACCGGCCCAGTTGTACATTTTATATGTACCCAGCGGGCGGCCAACGCTTGCAACAGTACTTGATGAAGTAATATCGCCATTGCCGGTAACGGCTACCAGATCGGTAACTTTGTTGGTTACGTGGGTATAGTTAAAAGATGAGTTCCAGGTAAAATCTTTGTTTTTTATATTAACTGTATTGATGGTTACCTCAAAGCCACGGTTATACATTGAGCCAATATTGGTAGTAATAGATGAGTTTGGCACACCTACGGTATATAAAACCGGTGCAGCAAGTATTAAACCGCCAACATTGTTGTTAAAATAATCGGCATCAATATTAATACGGCTGTTTAAAATGCCGACGTTGAAACCGATATCGGTTTTGGTTTGTGTTTCCCAACGCAGATCGGCATTGCCTAACTGGCTGCTCGAAAACCCGTTCAGATTGGCATATAACCCACCTGCATATAAGGTACGGGCGGCATAAGCGCCTATACCGGCCTGGTTACCCGTTTTACCGGCGCTGCCTCTTATTTTAAGATAATTAATATACTTGTTGCCTTTTAAAAATTCCTCTTCGGATACAACCCAGCCTAAAGACAGGCTTGGAAATTTACCCCATCTGTAGTTTGTACCAAAGCCCGAGAATGCATCGGTACGGTAAGAGCCTTCAACAGAGTATTTATCGGCAAAAGTATAACCTAAACGAGCAAAATATGATTCGATGCCCGATTTTGAAAGGTTACCATCAGATGAAAGATCTATTAAAGCCGAGCCCGGAGGAGCTCCTGAATAAGCATTGGTTACAATATTGGTAAAAAATGGATCGGCAAAGTTTTCGGCCGAAGCATAAGTGAACCGGTCTTCGTTGTACTGATATTCGCCACCGGCTGTAAATGTTACCCGGTGAACGCCAAACGTACGATCGAATGATAAGTAATTTTGCCAGTTCCATTGGTTACGGGTTATATACTGATCCTGCACCAGGCCGTTGTACGCATAACCTAAACCCGAAACCGCCGGATTGCTGTATTGATCTTCGAAGCTTTTTTGCAAATCGACGCCAAAGCGCGTAGTTAAGGTTAAACCTTTAATAGGCTTAATATCCAAAAATGCGTTGCCGGTTAACTCTTCTGGTGTCAATGCATTTCTGTTTAAAACGGCAGCAGCTAAAGGGTTGCTGATTTTGTTACCGATAAGGAATTGTGTTGCAGCGCCATTAGCTGTGGTTTTTACATATAATTTATTATTGCCTAAACCTAAATAGCCAACGCCACCTTCCTGGGCGCTTACAGAGCTGGTGAGGTTATAACCGCCCTGTCCGGCAGTTCCGTTAGGATTATAGGCTGCAACCGTTGGAAAAGCATTGTAACCCGATATTGCCAAACCTGCCAGGTAAGCATCGGTTAATACGCCATCATCCTGCGCATGCGAGTATGATAAATTAACGCCGCCATGGATGTATTTGTTAGGGCTGGCATCGACATTTAACCTTACCTGCGCTGTGCGTAACCTGTTACCAAATAAAATACCCTGCTGATCGGCATAACGAACCGAGCCGAAAAAACTGGTTTTATCGGTGCCGCCCGATGCAGAAATTGAATTATCGCTTTGGAAACCTGTTTTATAGATCAGTTTCATCCAGTCGGTACGGTCTGGTTGTCCATCGCCATCAATATCGCTGTTTACAGCAACAGGTCCGTTAAATGGCCAGCGGTTTTGCACTTTCTCATTGTTAATGGTATTAAAGTCGTCGCCGTTTAGCAGGTTAGGCCTTTTAGATGGCGAAGCCCAACTACTTCTCGAATCGAGCGAGATCTTTGATGTGCCCGCTTTACCTTTTTTTGTGGTTATAATAACTACGCCGTTTGATCCGCGCGAACCATAGATGGCTGTTGCGCCAGCGTCTTTTAATACGTCAATTGATTCGATGTCGCTTGGGTTAATCAAAGCCAGCGGATCAAAACGGGTACCGTTACCGCCGTTAAATGTACTTAGGTTTTCGCCGTTACGTGCGGGTACACCATCAATAATATACAGCGGAATGTTACTTGAAGAGATAGAGTTGGTACCCCTGATGCGTACGCTAACCCCATCGGCCAATGTACCACCCGAACTTGATACCTGCACACCGGCAATTTTGCCGCTTAATGCTTTTTCAAAGTTTTCAACCGGCTGGTCGGATACTTTGTTGCCGCTTATATGGCCTATCGATCCGTTTATCTCGCGTACCGATTTGGTACCGTAACCAACCACAACAACCTCGGCCAGGGCTTTGGTATCAGGATTTAATTTTACATCAATAACTGTTTTTGTACCAATGGCAATGGTTTGCGAAGCGTAACCCAGGTAGCTAAATACCAGTGCCTTAGCGCCGGCTGGCACATTAACCGAATATTTGCCTTCGGCGTTGGTTTGGGTACCATTTGAGGTACCTTGAACTTTAACAGATACGCCGGGCAGAGTGAGCCCGTCGTCGGCACCGACAACCCTGCCGGTAATTGTTTTGCTTTGCGCCAGGACATTGGTTATGCCAATAGCAAAAAACACCAAGATGGTGAGTAATTTTTGTTTCATAGTCTTGTTAATTGTATTACTTGTGATTTTTGCCTTTTGGGAGGCGTGAATATTTGTATCAGATAGTGGTTGCGATACAGTATCAGGTTGGTGATTTGATAATAAGGGTATAGCTCTTCATGATGTCAGTTAAAATATTAATTACAAAAAATGTAATATTAGAGAAAGGGCTATAGCTTAAATGTGCGATAATCACCTATTTGGTGATTCAGGCACATTGTGACATCAATATAACGCGGGATAGTTGTTTCGCTTTATGGGAAAATACAGTGAAGAGGCTTTAAAGACTAATTATATAATGTTTGACGATATTTTTGTGGCGTAATAAAATATCTGGTTTTAAACAACCTGATAAATGAACTTGGGCACTCAAAGCCTACCAGGCACACTATCTCGTTAATAGGATAGTTGGTTGTTTTGAGTAACATGCGCGAACGTTGCAGGCGCAGCTGTGTTAAAAACTGGTGTGGCGATACGGCAAAGGCTTGTTTAAAGGTGCGTAAAAAGTGATTTACCGACAAGCAGGCGTGTTGGCCCAGTTCTTCGAGCGAGACATTTTTGTTGTAATTGGTGTACATAAAGTCCTTGGCCACATTAAGGCGTTTCAGGATCTCGATACGGGTGCTGCGATTGGTGAAATTTAGCTTTTCGGCCTTGTTGTTTACCTCGTTGTTAAATATGCGATGATAATTAATTAAACAATGATGCAGATATTCGTTTATCAATAATTCATCCTGTACACCACTATCCAAATGGTTTTTGAGGTGTTGCACCGTGAAACGCATATCGCCTATAAAGGGATATATGGTTTCGTTAAAATCGATATTTGAATAGCTGGTTGGGTCGGGGTTATCCAGCAGTTTGTTGCTGGTTGAGGTATACGAGTAACTGAAATCGGTGAGAAACTTCTGATCGAAGGTGATAGAAAATGATTCGACAGGTACTTCCGAATCGATCTTGCTGGTATACTGCGTACCTTTATTCAACACCAAAAACGAATCGGGGTAGATAGATAACTCGCGCTTACCAACCTGGTATAGCTCGTTGCCGCTCAATGCAAACTTTAAGCTCAAATCGGCAGTGCACTGCGTTTGAAAACGGTGTGCCCTTGTTTCACTTAAAATACGATTATTGTTGGTGAGTGTTTTCAGGTAATCCATGGCTGTAAAATTTAGGCTTCGGTGTAATCGCGTTCTTCCAGTAAAACAAATTCGTTTCCGTAGTTATCATAAAACTCGGCGTACAGACCCGACGACAGGTACTGTGGTTGATTCTTAAAATCGACGCCCTGTGTTTTTAAATGATGATAATCTTTCAGGCAGTCTTCAGTATTGAGCACTACCCGGCTTTTAAAACCGGCGTTATCCTTATCAATTACCAGGTTTAAATATTGATCGGTATTGTTAATACGGATAGGTACTTCGTTGCTCTTTTCGTCAAACAAAGCGTTTTCGCCAGCGCTAAAGCCAAGCTTTTCAGTAAAAAAGCCAACGGCCTCTTCCATATTCTTAACAAAAACTGTGACGTGTTTAATTTTCATAACTGTAAAAACAATCATTTAACGGGTTAAACCTTGTTGCTAATTTATTTGATTGGTCAGTTATTAAGAGGCAGATCGGCAGATGATACAATTAACCTGAGCTTTATTGTATATGTCAAAGTTAAACTAAAAGTATAGGTGCTTTTATCACCCGCTTAGGGGGATTTTGCATATAGCTTATTCTGGCTATATAAAATAGGGCATTCTCACTATTTTGATACTAAATAGTGAGATATTGACAGACAGTGGCTTATTGGGAAAGTTATACCAGCCTGTTATCGCGGGCAGTTTTAATGGCATCGGCACGCGAGTTTACATCTAGTTTAATGTAGATGTTTTTAATATGAGTGCGTACAGTTTCCAGATCGATAAAAAGCTCGGTGGCTATTTGCGTGCGACTTTTGCCGTTGCAAATCAGCTCGAGTATTTGGGTTTCGCGCTTTGAAAGCGGGGTGTTCTGGTTACGACGGAATGAGTTAACTACCATGCGTGCTATGTTTACACTCATGGGGCCGCCGCCCTGCATTACCTCCTTAATAGATTCGATAATTTTTGCAGCGGGGGTGTTTTTGGTAAGATAGCCTGACGCGCCGTTTGATAAGGCGTCGAAGATCAGTTTTTCAGATTCGTAAACGGTTAGTATTAATATATGTGCCTGGGGTAACATTTTTTTAAGCTTGGGTATAGCTTCGATACCGTTGGTGCCTGGCAATTCAATATCCAATAATATCACATCGGGAGCATCCGAGGCTACCTTTTTGGCGGCATCATCAAACGAGGCATAGGTACATATCACTTCATAACCCTCGCTCTGGCCAATCAAAAACGCGTAGCCATCACGAAGTATCTGATCGTCCTCAATTATTATTATCCTGATGTTGTTATCCATAATTCACGCTATCCGTTTTTTTTTAATTTTAAAATAACCGTTGTACCAACGCCTTCTTGCGATTGGATGGTTACTTCGCCGCCAATGCGGGCGGCCCTGTTTCTTATATTTTTTATGCCGTGTCCGCCGCCAACACTTTCGGTATTAAAGCCTTTGCCGTTATCGATCAACAAAATGCTCATCTCGTTATTTTTAATAGCGCCGATACTTAAATGTATCCGGCTGGCTCCCGAATGTTTTAATACATTATTTAAAAGCTCCTTATAAATCATCGTCATGTTGCGGCAATACTCCAGGGGAAGTTTTATTTTGCTTAAGGAGATGTCAATATCATCAACCTCAAAGCTGATCTGGGTATCGTGAAAGAACTCAATGCCAAAAAGTTTGATATGGGTCAGTATCTCGTAAAGATTATCGCTTTTGGGGTCAAGGGCCCATAAAATATCCTTGGTGCCATTGTAAAGCGCCTCGGCATTTTGTTTTATCTGCCCTACTAATTTCTTCTGCTCGGTTTCACTTTTATCCAGTTTCGCGGTCAGTATATCAGACAATACGGTGATGCGTGTTAATTTGTTGCCAAGGTCGTCATGAAAATCTTCGGCGGTTTGCTGACGTATTTTTTGTTTCTCTTCACGCTTTATCCGCTCCATTACCTTTATAGAGCGCAGCTTGCGTTTATGCAGATAAGTTTGCACGACGATACCTAACAAAATCAGGGAAATAATGAAGATCAGCCTGAATGACCATGTTTGATAAAACGGCGGGGTGATCTCGAACGAGAACTGCGCTGTATTGGTTGATCGTAAGCCAGACGAGGTAAGAGCTATAACCTGGAACGTGTACTTACCCGGGGGCAACGAAGGGTAATCAACCTCGGTGCTTTTTATAGGCGCGCAGAAATTTTCGTCGTGACCTATTAACTTATATTGGTAAAACACATCGCGCGGGTTTTTTAAATAAACACCCAGGTACGATATGGTGAGATGATTTTGCTTGTACGGGATACTGGTATCGGAGATATCGGCCATTGATCTGACATGCTCGGGCGTAAACAGGTTTACCGATTGAATAAGGATATGCGGCGGCGAAATACGTGTGTGCATTTTGGCGGCGTTGTAAATCACCAAACCTTTGGTGGTGCCCATCCATATCTTGTCGTCATAATAAAGTACCGAATTTTCGTTAGCCTCGGCTATCAGTTCTTTAGAGTTCCCGCTGCCTAAGATGGTATAATCATAACTGTTGGCGACGGGTATTATGCGGTTTATGCCACGCCCTGTGCCTGCCCATATTACACCGTCCTTATCGGCCACCATATTGTAAATGGCGTTTGAGTTAAGCCCGTTTTTAACATTATAGTTCTTAACGCCGCCAGTGTTCACATCCCAAACAAACAGGCCCCAGTCGCCGGTACCTATCATTACCTTGTTACGGTATCTGATCATACAGAGGATGTTAGACGATTCGAGCATATCGAGCTTACAGTTGCCGCTCAGTTTTTTGTTAACAATAAGCCTCACACCGTTTTGGGTACCTACCAATATCGAATCCTTACCCAAAGCCAATAATGAGGCCGCGAATGTGTTAAGACCATCAACACGTTGCAGGGTATTGTTATTGCAATAGTAGCAGCCGTAAGGGGTGGCCATCCATATATTCCCTTCGACATCCTGCGTAAGGGCATTAGCAGCACGCTCCTGCGAGCCGGGCACCATTGTATATTTACTGCCATCAAACTTCCACAAACCACCAAACGAACTGCCTATCCACACATTATTATCCCTATCGGCATAAATACATTGTACCTTTTTTAAGTTTTGGTTTGCAGCGGGCAGGTTGATATTTTTAAATTGTTTGCCATCGTAAATCATTACACCGCTGCCATCAGTGGCCAGCCAAAGGTTGTTTTTATTATCGCGGGCAAGGCCCATAATGGTTTGAGCGCTGCTTATGCCTTGCGATTCATCGAACAGGATATAAGTATTGCCCTCATATTTAAAAATACCACCGCCCCAGGTAGCCAGCCATAAGTTACCGTCGTTATCATTGTAGATATCGGGTATGGCGGCATCGGTAAGGCCATTTTTCAGTGTAAAGTGTATAAGCTGTTTGTTTTTGATGCGATATGCGCCGTTTGATGAGCCGATCCATAAACTGCCCTGGGCGTCCTGTTCAACACATAGTAAACCCGTTTTAGCCTGGTTAAGATCAGCGTTGGGATATAAGCTTACATTAGTGCAGTTACACTGATAAAGCCGGTTATTGGCAATGAAGTAAATTTTTGAATGATCGAGCCTGTCAAACAACATCCACCTTATTACCAGGTCTTTATACTCGCCGTTTAGCGGGATAACGTTTGCCCAGGTATTTCCATTTAAGCAATAGATGCCTTTTTGGAAAACACTGGCGCATAATATACCCGAGCGGTTAACTGCTATATAGGTTATGCTAAAATCTTCGGCGCCGGTAACATTAACCTGCTGTAGTACATGGTCGGTTACCTTAAACAACTTGCCCTGCATCAGTAACCAGATAGTGCCCGTGCCGTCTTCAACGATATTGGTTACCCAGCTATGTTTAATGTTGGGAGGATTAGGGTAATTAAGCAACCTTTTTTTTGTTAAACAGGCCAGGCCCATATGGGTACCAAACCAAACGCGATTTTTTCGATCGCATAAAACGGTGTAAACAAAGTTGTTAAGCAAACCGTTGTCTTTTGAGAAGGGCACAAACTCTTTACCATCAAAGCGGCAAGCTCCGCCCAGGGTGCCCATCCATAAGCGATGAGAGGCATCCTGGCTAAGGGTATTAACCTGCGATTGTACCAGGCCATCCTCGATATCGTAATGACTGAAAGTGTATTTTTGGGCAAAAGCGTTAAAATTAAAGCAACTAAAAGTACAGGCCGTTAACAGAAACAGCTTAATAGCGGTACGTACAGTTAAATTACTTTTTAGATAAACACGCATAATAACAACAGGCTTCACCACAGCGGCTTTTGCACCGCCATAAATTAAAGCCTATTTAATAATAAAAATATCACCCCAAAAGGGTGATATTGGTTTTGTAAGCTTACCGGTTATAAGATGCCTTTTAAAGCAAAATGTTACCTGGGTAATAAAAAAGAAATGCGTTAGTTTACGCTAACCGAACCTTCGGACGTGCCGGCGGCCTGATCGTTATTTTTAAAGAACTTGCATACCTGGGTAATTTTCCACTCGTTATTTTCGTCCTTCTCTATGGTTAAAAAGTTTTGTTGTTTAAAGTTGGTGTATTGAAAATCAACGCGGGCAATGATCATGGCATCGCTTTTGGCAACTACTTCATATTCGCTGGTGCAGTCCTGCTTGGTGGCATCGGCCTTCATGGCCGAAAGCAGATCTGTTTTATACTGTGTGATAACCTTTTCGGCGCGCGGCATTTTAACGCGGGCGTCGTCACTTAAAATTTTATCAAGCTTTTTGAAATCGGAATTCATGACGCTATTGATGTAGGTATCAATAACGGTTTCAAAAGCCGGAGGCTTGGGTCCGGTATGAGTTGCCGAGAAACTGCTGCTGGTTGTGGCCAATAATGCGATGACCATACATACCATTAAAAGTTTATTTTTCATTGTGCTGCTTTTTTTAACAAAGGACGGCGATATAACTGTTTGGCGATGTGTAAATAACACCCAACGGGTATGCCAATAACACCTATTTATTATGTAATGGTGGGAAACAGAAAAGGACAAAAAAATAACTTATATGAAAAAAATGGTAACTATTTAAAAAATGATGCGTCTTATAAAGCATAAAACCTACCACGATGAAAAATCTCACCATACTTATTATGATAACCGGAGGCGCGTATTTTCTATCGGTTCAACCCAGTAAACCGGCAAAAAAGCACCATGTCTGCACACAAAGCTGCAATAAGAAAAAGTGCGACGATGCCTGTTCGTAAAAACGTTGTTTTGTGATAGCAAAAAAATAAAGTCATACCCTCGCGGCACGACTTTATCAAATTTCTATTTACCCTTAACTAATTCACAAAGAATGTGTTACTTTAAGTGCATTACGAAATTAATGTCAAGGTTTTATAATGTATAGGGCATTATCACTTTAATAATGTGTTGAAAACACTGTAATAAGAATGTCATAGTAAAACTCCCACACAACCAGGCTATAAAATGAAAAGCTACACCCTCGCGGTGTAGCTTTTCAACTTTAATTAACTGACTTTAATCAAACACTAAACGGCTCTACTACTCGGGAAAGCGTTCATACAAAAGTACAGTGGTGTACATTGCCCCAGCGCAGTGATAACACCGTATTTACAGGTTGAAAACACGGTGATCGATAAGGTTAAAACACCCGTTTGTTAGGCGATCGGAGGGCTTATGTTTTCTGCTTTTTCTTCTTTGCGGCCGGAAAAAGCACATTATTTAAAATAAGGCGATAGCCCGGCGAGTTAGGATGCAAGGTTAAATCGGTGGGGGGCTCATTAAACCCATGCTGGTAATCTTCGGGGTCGTGCCCGCCGTAAAACGTCCACTGCCCTTTACCGTATTCGCCATGAATGTAACGGGCCTCATTGGCACGCTTCAATTCGCCCAGAATAGTTACATAAGGTTTGATTTTACTTTCATTAAACGCGGTGGCCAAACCCTTAAAACCTTTAATCACACGTTCATGATCCTGTGTAAGCATACTGGCCACCACGTCCCACTTGGCCGAGAAATCGAACAAAGTAAAGAAATCCTCATCCTGAGGTATGTTACGGGTGCGGCTATCATCAATATCGCTGAACCCGTGGCTAAAGGCGCCGGTGTTGACAGTGAAATTTTGAAAGGCTAAAGTCTGGCTGAAATCGAGCTTGGATTGTGCGTCGGCATCGGCATCGTCACCATCATAAATAGCCTCGCAAATATCGGTATTGGCAGCTGCCAGGGCGATATCAAAACTATCAGCGCCCGAGCACATAGCGAGCAGAAACCCGCCGTTGGTACAAAAATCCTTGATGCGTTGCGCCACGGCCAGCTTCATTTTCGATACCTTTTTAAACCCCATGCGGTGCGCAGTGGCCTCCTGGGTAGGTTTATCTTCCATAAACCGCGATTGCCCCCGCCCCCGGAAGGATTGCTTGCTGTATTGCCCGGTAAAATCTTCATGATGCAGGTGCAGCCAGTCATACTTGCTCAGGTCGCCTTTCAGCACTTCTTCATCGTAAATGATATCGAAAGGTATCTCGGCATATTTAAGTACCAGTATTACCGCGTCATCTGAAGGTAATACGCCAATCTTGGGCGAGTAAACCGCCATGCGTGGGGCTTTTTCAAGTTTCACCACTTCCATATTTACCGACGGATCGGATATCTGTGTGATAATGTCGGCAGCTTTGGCATCGGCAATCACTTCGGCGCTTACGCCACGGATGCGGCATTCGTCTTCGGTTTTTTTATCGTACTTGCACATAAAGCTGCCGCCGCGGTAGTTGAGCAGCCAATCAACCTCGCCGCCGTTTTTCAATACCCAGAACGCTATCCCGTACGATTTAAGGTGATCTTTCTGCACCTCGTCCATCGGTATTAATATCGAAGCCGCCTTTACTGATGAATAGGCCAGCAGCATAAAAACTACAAGATATTTCGGATAGCAGTTCATCTATCCAAATATAACAAACAATAGATGAAGGTATTGTGCTGGGGATTGTAAATAGTGTGATAGGTTGGATGGAATGTGCAGATATGCAAATGGGTAAATGTGCAGATGAGCTTTGCTTTGAGGAGATAATGACCAAAGTATAGTTCATCTGCACATCAGCATATCCGCACATTAAACACACGGCGTTGCCCCGATAGCTATCAGGGCCGGGCTCTCATCTTGCGCTCGTCTCCGGACGAGTGCTTAATATGGAGCCGCGTTTTTAACGCGATAATGGCGATACAATCGCCAAACCATAGTAAGCGCTCATTAAAAACGAGCGCAGGTGCTAAAAACCCCAATGCCAACTATTACAACTCACCATTCACCACCCACTACTTTAAAACCTGGGGTATATTCAACGTTAAGCCGTTTTTAATATCTACCGCTTTCGAGTCGATCTTAACGGTAGCGCTGGTCAATCCCGGGCGGCTGGCTGTAACGGTGATGGTGCCTGGCTTTAAAGTTGAACGCACCATTACCCGACTAATACCGCACTCGGTATCGAGGTATAGGTTATTGGTGCTGTTTAATTTTGCAGCATTAAAACCGCCGCGCCAAACCAGCGGGCCGTTTACCGCAAAATCTACTTTAGCTTCATCGGTTGGGCAACGGCGGCCCCGGGTATCCACTACCTCAAAATCGATAAAGGCAACATCGCTGCCATCGGCTTGCAGGCCTTGCGGGCCGGTATGTACGGTTAGTTTGATGGCCTTGGCCTCGCCCGCGGTTTGTATCTCGTCCTGGGCTACAATTTTGCCGCCTTTGCTTACTACGGCTTTAATGGTGCCGGGTACAAACGTTACGTTCGCGAAAGCGTAAATAAACCCGGTGTTTTCGCCTTCAGTGGGGGGGGATGTGCGGTCGCTCCGGCCCACGGTATCTCTAAAGTTCATGGGTTTGGTTTGTACACCTATGGATTTGCCGTTCACAAACAACTCCACCTTATCGCCATGTGAAGCTGCAACATACATGGTTTTTTTGGTGCCGGTGGGGTAGGTCCAATGGCCGATGATATGCGCGTCGGCTTTTTCGTTCTGCATTACCCGCGATACATAGAACAATTGCTTAGGCAAACGTACGCCATCTACCTTGCCGCTTACGCGAAGCACATAGCTGCCGCCCTGGCGGCCGTCGGCATCCGAGTCGGAAAAATAAATGGAGCTATAGCCCGACCATTTGGAGTGGTTAGGATCTTTATTATCGATGCGGTTGGTGATGTAAGCATTGTAACGCACGGCAGCGGCAAGGCAAAAATCTTCCGAGTTCCAGTGGTAGCTATCGCTGCCCGGGCCGGGGCGGCCGCCTGCCCCTTCCACAATATGCGGTTTAAAACCAAAATGCGGCGGCGAGTAATTGTCCCAAACATTACGCCCCGCCTCATCACGAAAATCCTCTGTCTCGATCAGCGGAGCTTTATCGCGGCGGGCAATGGAGTAACCGCGGAAAATATCGTTACCGGTAACCTTATCGGTTTTGGCGTCTTGACCAATCATCACACCATAAAACTCCGACACCGGGGTAAGGGCCGTATTAGCTTCCGATTGATCGTTATCCCTTGTGCCCATTACACGTCCGCCAAACGGATCAAGTTCTTTACGCATGGCTACCATTTGCACCATTTGCTCTGGTGTTACAATGGTATTGCCCGCTTCCCAGAATAAGATGCTTGGGTTATTGCGATAGAAGATCATCGATGCTTTCATTACCGCGGCGCGCTGGTCCCATTGGGTGCCGGTTACCAGGCGTTCCTTGTCGCCGGCGGGGCAAACTTCCACAATACCGAATTTATCGCAGCCTTCCACATCAGCCCGCTCGGGCGAAACGTGCATCCAGCGCAGGTAGTTACCATTGCTTTCGCGAAGCATGGCTAAGGTGTAGTCGTGCATCCAGTTGGGATAGGCGCCACCAAGCCCGGCCCAGTCATCAGCAGAGCGCTGCGAGTAACCGGTAAGCCATACAAATTTGCCATTGATGTAAACGCCGCCTGTGCCTGCGCCGCCTTTAAACTCTGTTTGGCGGAAGCCAGTTTTGGTATCTACTACATCCGATACTTTGCCGTTTACTGTTAAAACAGAGTAAACGTGGTACAGGTAGGGATCGGCAGGTTCCCAAAAGCGGGTGTTGTTTAAAACGCCTGCAGCAGTGAATACTTCGGATTGGCCGGCCACGAGGTCGGATGTATTGCCATCCAGCCTGGCGCGAACCACGCCATCGTTATCAACTACTATTGCGGAGAGTGTGATCGAAGCATAATCGCTGGTTTCGTTCAGTACTTCGGCCTCTACTTTTAAGTTGGCGGTTTTATTTTTCAGATCGATAGATCCGGGATAAATATAAACGCCTTTGGTTTTTAAGCCTTCCCAAAGCGGCAATGTTTGGTATACCTTGCCGGTTACAATAAGCAACGCATTACGGTTGAGCCCACCAAAGTTGGGGTTAAAATCCTTCGAGTTCCATTCAAAAGGCATGCCGGTAGCTTCTTCTTTATACGAGGGGCTGTTATCTACCTTAACGGCTAAAACGTTATCCTTACCGCCGAAGTTGGCAGCATCGGTAATATCAAAACCTACGGCGGTAATACCGTTTTCGTACTTGCCGATAGGTTTGCCATTTAAAAAGAAATGACCGGCCTGGCGAAGGCCGTCGAACTGCAAAAACACCTTTTGCCCATCGGCATTTGCAGGCAGTTTAAAATGCTTGCGGTACCAGCCTATGCCCAACATTTTTTCGCCGACATCGCCGCCGCCGTGACTGATGTATGCACGGTAGGTATCCGTTTCGTTCCAGGTGTGCGGCAAGCTTACGGCACTCCAGGCCGAATCGTCAAAACCGGGCTGATCGGCCCCGGCAACATCGCCGAAGATAAACTTCCAGTCGGGGTTAAAATTATAGGTTGCCCTTGGCGAAGCCGGTGGAACATAAGCTGCTGAGTTAGCGCCTTGCGCCATGCCGTTAAACGCCAATAGCGTACATAAGATAATAGAAAGGAACAACGGTTTCTTCATCACAAATAATTGGTTCGGTAGTATTGGGGGTATTAAATTTGACGGCAATTTGTGCAAGTTTGATGATTTTCCCAACCTGTACCATCCTGCTTATAGCCGCAAACGGGCAATTGGTGGTTAGATTGTTACAATTGATCGCTGGTGGACATGGGCATTCAAATTATACTCCCCTTTCCAAGCGATATTTCGAGGAACGCTCTCCATTCAATCATTAAAAAGTCGATCAACTCCTAATAAACAGGGGGGAAATTGTAAGAAAATTTCAGACCTTTTACCCACTTTATCTTTTCAGGCCGGTGCATCGCTATTCTTACAATATACTTAAAATTTTATTCAAAAACAAGCCCTTGCTTGTGTTCAGCAAGTGAGTGGGATTGGCAAACGCCTCGCACCATGCACTTTGCCCTATGCAAAAAAACTTTCTCAAAATTATGCTTGCATACTAAAATTCTACTTCATACATTTGTTATGCTTGCATAGTAAATTAAATGAAACACCAGGAAACTATTGATTATTTTTTAAAAGTGGTATGGCAAACAGTTGCCAACCGGTATAATCAACTGGCAGCCGAGTTTGATATTACCCAATCTATTGGCTACCTGCTTATCAATATCGACGATAAAGAAGGTACTACCGTTACCGAAGTTGCCGGGTTATTAGGTTTAAAATCAACCAGTCTGTCGCGTATGCTAAGCAATCTCGAGGATATGGGCCTGATCTATCGCGAATCCAACAAAGGTGATAAACGCTCGGTGAAGATCTGTTTAACCGATTTGGGCAGAGAAAAACGCCACCTGGCCCGTGTAGTTGTACGCAAGTTTAATGATTATCTGGATGCACACATCAGCGATACCGAAAAGCAGCAACTTATCGACACGCTGAAAAAGATCAACCAGTTAACCATCGATTATAAACCCGAATAAGTATAAAATAATAACCTCCCTTTTTTGGGCTGGTGAGACCTATGAAAAGAATAATAAAAAAAGTAGCGGTTTTAGGTTCGGGTGTAATGGGGTCGCGCATTGCCTGCCATTTTGCCAATATCGGCGTGGAGGTTTTACTGTTGGATATCGCTCCAAAAGAACTCGCGCCCGATGAGCAGGCTAAGGGCCTTGCGCTGGATAACCCCAAAGTTAAAAACCGAATCGTTAACACCGCGTTCGATGCTGCCGCAAAATCAAACCCATCGCCTGTATTTACTAAAGTCGCTTTGAGCCGAATAACCACCGGCAACTTCGATGATAACATGAAGGACATCGCAGGTTGCGACTGGACGATAGAAGTAGTGGTTGAGAACCTGGATATCAAAAAGAAGGTATACGACCAGGTAGAACAGTTCCGCAAGCCGGGCACACTCATCACCTCCAATACTTCAGGTATCCCTATTCATTTAATGGCCGAAGGACGCAGCGAAGATTTTAAAGCTCATTTCTGCGGAACACACTTTTTTAATCCGCCAAGATATTTACGGTTACTAGAGATTATCCCAACACCCGATACCAAAGCCGAGGTTATTGATTTTGTGATGCATTACGGCGATAAGTTTTTAGGTAAAACAACTGTTTTATGTAAAGATACGCCGGCGTTCATCGCCAATCGTGTTGGCGTGTATTCGATCATGGCCTTGCTGCATCTGGTCGAAAAAATGGATCTGACGGTTGAGGAGATAGATAAATTTACCGGCCCGGCCTTAGGTCGTCCAAAATCGGCCACCTTCCGCACCAGCGATGTGGTGGGTTTGGATACCATGATCAACGTAGCCAACGGCTTGTATAATAACTTGCCGAACGATAAAGCCCACGACCTGTTTGTATTGCCCGAATACGTGAAAAAGATGGCCGAGAACAAATGGCTAGGCGATAAAACCAAACAAGGCTTCTACAAAAAAGTTAAAAATGCCGATGGTTCGAGCGAGATTCTGGCGCTTGACCTGAAGACACTCGAATATAAACCACAGGCCAGGGTAAAATCGGCCACGCTGGAAGCAACCAAACTCATCGAGAACCTGCGCGAGCGTATGCGTGTTTATGCTAAGGGTACCGATAAGGCAGGCGAATTTTTCCGCACCTCATTCTATGGCCTGTTCGAATACGTAAGCCACCGCATCCCCGAAATATCCGACGAATTGTATCGCATTGACGATGCCCTGCGTGCCGGTTTCGGTTGGGAGCTTGGTCCGTTTGAGGTTTGGGATGCGCTAGGTGTAAAGGAAACGGTTGCCACTATGAAAGAAAAAGGCAACGAAGCCGCAGCATGGGTATACGAAATGCTGGATGGCGATAACTCCTCGTTCTATAAGGTAGATAATGGTGTCAAAAAGTATTACGATATCCCTACTAAAACTTATAAGCCGATTCCCGGTACCGAAAGCTTTATTATACTTGATAACATCCGCGAAAATAAAACGGTATGGAAGAACAGCGGCACCACGCTTACCGATCTGGGCGATGGTATCCTTAACCTGGAGTTCCACACCAAAATGAATACCATTGGCGGTGAAGTTTTGCAGGGAATTAACAAGGCCATCGATATCGCCGAAAAGGATTTCCGTGGATTGGTGATCGGCAACGATGGCGCTAACTTTTCGGCCGGCGCTAACGTGGGTATGATCTTTATGATGGCTGTAGAGCAGGAGTGGGATGAGATTAACCTGGCAGTAAATATGTTCCAAAAAACTTCGATGCGTATCCGTTACTCATCTATCCCGGTTGTGACCGCGCCGTTTAACCTCGCTTTGGGTGGCGGTTGCGAGTTTTGCTTACATGCCGATCACGTACAACTGCATGCCGAAACCTATATGGGTTTGGTTGAGTTTGGTGTTGGATTGATTCCTGGTGGTGGTGGTACCAAAGAGTTTGCCTTGCGCGCATCTGATAGTTATGGCGATGGGCAGATAGAGCAGAATGTGCTGAAAGACCGTTTCCTCACTATAGGTATGGCTAAAGTATCAACCTCGGCACCCGAAGCGTATGATCTGGGTTACTTGCTGAAAGATAAATACAGCATCAGCATGAACCGCAGCCGATTAATAGCCGATGCAAAAGAAAAAGCCATCGAGCTTGCAGACGCAGGCTATACGCAACCCGTACATCGTAAAGACATTAAGGTTTTAGGTAAATCAGGATTAGGCATGGTATACATTGGTGCCAACTCCATGTACTCGGGCCATTACATATCCGAGCACGATAAAAAGATCTCCGAAAAACTGGGCTACGTAATGTGCGGCGGCGACCTTTCATCGCCAACCCTCGTTACCGAGCAATACCTGCTCGACCTGGAACGCGAAGCATTTTTATCGTTGTGTGGTGAGAGGAAGACATTGGAACGGATACAGAGTATATTAACAAAGGGGAAGACACTAAGAAATTAGTATTTAGTATTTAGTACACAGTATTTAGATGCATAATGCATAAATATAAAGAGCTGATTATTTGGAGAAAATCAATAGAGTTGGTGACGGAAATATATTTGGTAACTGGTTCATTCCCTGATAAGGAAAAATTCAATTTAATAAGCCAGATAAATAGAGCTGCTGTTTCTATTCCATCTAATATTGCTGAAGGCGCGGGTAGAAATTCGGACAAGGAGTTTGTACAATTTTTATCAATTGCTCATGCATCCTCGTACGAATTGGAAACGCAACTAATAGTCTCAAACAATTTGGGATACCTTAAACAAGAAGATTTAAATAAACTATTAGAAAGTATAGAACAATTACAAAAGATGAATTTCTCTTTACAAAACAAATTGAAAAAGGTCTAACTACTCTGTACTAACTACTAAATACTAACAAAAAAATGCAAGAAGCATATATCATAGCAGGTTATAGAACAGCAGTAGGCAAGGCGCCACGTGGTGTATTCCGTTTCACCCGTCCCGATGATCTCGCCGCCGAAGTGATCCGTCACCTGGTAGCATCGGTACCGGGTTTGGATAAAGAGAGTATCGACGATGTGATCGTGGGCAACGCCTCGCCCGAAGCTGAACAGGGTTTAAATGTAGCACGCCTAATCTCGCTGATGGGATTAGATACCGATAAGGTGCCCGGCGTAGTGATGAACCGTTACTGCGCTTCAGGGTTGGAAACTATTGCTACTGCTACTGCAAAAATACGCTCGGGCATGGCCGATTGTATTATTGCGGGCGGTGTTGAAAGCATGTCGATGCTGCCGATGGGTGGCTGGAAGATTGTGCCAAACCCACAAGTTGCCGTAACCCATCCCGACTGGTACTGGAACATGGGCCTTACAGCCGAAGCGGTAGCTAAAGAATATAAGGTAAGTCGGGAGGATCAGGATGAGTTTTCGTACCGTTCGCATCAAAAAGCCATTAAGGCTATTGCAGACGGGCGAATGAAACAAGGCATTTTGCCTATCACCGTCAAAGAAACCTACCTCGACGATAACCTGAAAAAGAAAACCCGCGAGTACGTGGTTGATATCGACGAAGGCCCGCGCGCCGATACCAGCATCGATAAGCTGGCAAAGTTGAAGCCGGTTTTCGCTGCCGATGGCGTAGTTACGGCAGGCAATTCATCCCAAACCTCGGATGGCGCCGCCTTTGTGCTCGTGGTATCCGAAAAGTTATTGAAAGAGCTGAATATACAGCCGTTAGCTCGTTTGGTAAGTTACGGTGTGGCGGGTGTTCCGCCGCGCATTATGGGCATCGGCCCGATATATGCCGTACCGAAAGCGCTGGCTCAAGCCGGTATGAAATTAGATCAGATCGACCTGTTCGAACTGAATGAAGCCTTTGCATCGCAATCGCTGGCGGTAGTTCGCGAGTTAGGCATCGATCCAGCCAAATTGAACGTTAACGGCGGTGCAATAGCCTTAGGTCACCCACTGGGTTGCACTGGAGCAAAGCTCACTGTGCAATTAATCAACGAGTTAAAAGAACGTAAACAAAAATACGGCATCGTTACTATGTGTGTAGGTACAGGACAGGGCGCAGCAGGCGTGTTTGAGGTTTTATAGAACAAAGATTTAAGGAACAAAGAGCAAGGACTTAATAAGAGATGTACAATTTTAGACAGTTAAACATTTGGAAAGATGCTATAAAATTGGCTAAAGCTATTTACGGACACACAGCCAATTTTCCCGCACATGAAAAAATACGGTTTAACTTCTCAAATAAATCGAGCAGTTGTTTCGGTTGCCTCCAATATCGCTGAAGGCTCATCACGTAGTTCGGATAAAGAGTTCAAACACTTTCTTTCTATTGCAATAGGTTCGCTGTTTGAATTGGAAACACAAATAATATTAGCCAATGAATTTGGCTTTATAAGCTTGGAAGATACAGAGATAGTTATCGCAGAGATCATTGTTCTGCAAAAGATGATCACAAATTTTAGAAAAACTTTGAGCAAAGAATAGGTCCTTAATCCTTGTTCCTTGTTCTTTTATCATAACAATATGGAAACTGAATTAAAAAAAGCAATCAGGGGTGGCGAATTCGTAATTCGCGAAACCTCTTATGAAGATATTTTTATTCCCGAAGAGTTTGACGAAGAGTCGCAGATGATCCGCAAAACTTGCGAGGATTTTCTGGCTGCCGAAGTACTGCCAAATCTTGACCGTATAGATGCCCAGGAAGAAGGCCTGATGCCAACCTTATTGGACAAAGCCGGCGAGATGGGATTGCTGGGCGTCTCCATTCCTGAAGAAT
>Ga0157373_10000090_pt1 | contig 78142 bp, 71 predicted proteins | sample C65metaG_FD_113460 | JGI IMG/M metagenome (GOLD analysis project Ga0157373, IMG submission 113460) | Corn rhizosphere microbial communities from Kellogg Biological Station, Michigan, USA - C6-5 metaG | ecosystem: Host-associated > Plants > Roots > Rhizosphere > Soil | place: USA: Michigan... | reverse complement strand
GTTACTTGTTGCACCGACATTTAAACCTAAGGTCCAGGTGTTGTACTGTCCGCTTCCACCAAATATCTTGGCAGAAGTTGAGGCCGACTTTGTTGAGTCTGACGACTGAGCATTAACTGTTGCTGCGGCCATCAAAGAAACAATTGACAAAGCGGCTGTTTTCTTCAATGTAGAATAATTCATAGTTTTAAGATTAAACAATTTTAATTGTGATTTTTTTTTCAAATTTAGTTATTATGTTTGAAATCATTACCAAACATTGTTCCAATTTATTTATAATTCTTTGACAAAAAAACCTAAAAAAGGTTTTACGAAAAACTAAATACCTCAATAATAATGAAATACTTACGTATTAGTCTGGATTTATTTATTAATAATAGAAAAAATTTCGTTTCGCGATTAAAATCAAACTCCATTGCAATTTTTAACTCTGCTGATGAATTCCCAAAAAGCGGCGATCAGACGTTTAGTTTTAAGCAAAACGCCGATTTTTTTTACCTGTCAGGCATCGATCAGGAGCAAAGCATCCTGATTTTATATCCTGATTGTCCTAATCCAACGTACAAAGAAGTACTTTTTTTGAGACAAACAGACGAAAATATCGCCATTTGGGAAGGACACAAATACACCAAACAGGAAGCTAAGGAAACCTCGGGCATTTCTTCAATCTATTGGTTGCAGGATTTTGATACTATTTTGCATAGTATTATAAATTATGCTGATAATATATATTTAAATACTAATGAAAACGATCGTTACCTGCATGCAGTCCCTTATCGTGACATGCGGTTTATCGAAACATTACGAACTAAATATCCGTTACACAATTATCTAAGATCAGCGCCGATTATGCGCGACCTGCGCGTCATCAAATCAGACATTGAAATCGAACTCACTAAAAAGGCCTGCGCTATAACCAATGATGCATTTAGGCGGGTACTTAAGTTTGTGAAGCCGGGCGTTACCGAGTATGAGATCGAAGCTGAGATCATACACGAGTTTATCCGCCAACGGGCAACCGGCCATGCCTATAACCCTATCATCGCCTCGGGGCCAAATGCTAACGTGCTGCATTATAATGATAACAACCAGGTTTGTAAGGGTGGAGATGTAATATTGTTTGATTTTGGCGCCGAATATGCCAATTACAATGCCGATATGAGCCGCTCGATACCGGTAAACGGGCGTTTTACCCAACGCCAGCGCGATGTATATAATGCAGTGTTGCATGTAATGAAGGAGGCTACCAAGATGATCGTAGCCGGAACAGTTTGGAATGAATACCATGATGAAGTTGGTAAGATTATGACTGCCGAGCTGATTAAATTGGGTTTATTGGATAAACATGACGTAGAGAAGCAGAATCCGGCAGTGCCAGCCTATAAAAAATATTTTATGCACGGCACCTCACACCACCTGGGTTTAGATGTGCATGACTTTGCAAGCCGCTACAAACAATTTGAAGTTGGTAATATTTTAACCTGCGAACCAGGTATATATATACCCAAAGAAGGCTTAGGCATACGCCTCGAAAATAATATATTAATAACTAAAGGCGGTAACATCGATCTGATGGCTGATATACCTGTGGAAGCCGACGAGGTAGAAGAAATTATGAATGCATAGCATTAATTACATCGGCAAAACGGTAAATATTAAAGTCCTTTTTTTGCGAAGCTTCGGCAATTAACTGCTGAAGCTTTATTTTTTCAATACCTTGCATTCTTCTTTGCTGTACAAGTCTGTATACTTTTTCGGTCAATAAGAACAATTTTTTGTTGTTGACAGCGAAATTGGGCTGTTGCAAATGCTGTACAACTTCGGCAATCCCTTTGTGGTTTAAGGCATCGGTTTTAAAAACGCCGATATCTGCATGTTTCTGCATCACCATTTTTTTAATGTTGCCCACAAAGGCATCCGCGCCTTCACGGTCGGCTTTGTTTACAATAAACAGGTCGGCAATTTCCATCAGGCCCGATTTGATGTGTTGTATCTCATCGCCGCTTTCGGGTACCAAAACTACAGCGGTAATATCGGCTAAGCCCGCAATATCTATTTCGGATTGCCCAACGCCTACCGTCTCGATAAAAATATAGTCGAAACCCGCGGCACGCAGCACGTCGGTCATCTCTATAATCTTCACACTTAATCCTCCCATCGACCCACGGGTAGCTATCGAACGGATAAAAACATCAGGGTGATTAAAATGAGCCACCATGCGTATCCTGTCGCCTAGTAACGAGCCCAGGTTAAAAGGCGAAGTTGGGTCGACAGCCAATACGGCTATTTTTTTGTTTTGTTTAAGCAGTTGAGTAATCAACTCGCCAACCAGGGTACTTTTGCCTGCTCCCGGCGGGCCGGTTATACCGATAACAGGTACGTTGCTGTCAATAGCTAAACTTTTCAGGTATTCATCAGCGCCTGCCAAATCATTTTCTACACGGGTGAGTTGCCGTGCCAGCAGTTTAAAATCAATAGCTGTATTTTGAGATGATGAGGCCATGTGTAAAATGAAGGCAACCGGATGGCTAATTTAAGTGCTTCTTCATTAAGGTGTCGTTTTTTTACACAATTTAATTGTTAAGCTGCCATTGCATACCTTTACGCCTATTATATCTAAAAAATGAAAGTTGCCGGTTTTACCTTTATCCGAAACGCTGTAAAAAACGATTACCCGGTTGCTGAGGCAATAACATCCATATTGCCTTTGTGTGATGAGTTTGTAATTGCATTGGGTAATAGCGACGATACAACTGCACAACTGATCGAAAGCATCGGATCCCCTAAGATCAAAGTGATCAACACGGTTTGGGATGAAAGTAAGCGCGAAGGAGGGGCGGTATTTGCCGAGCAAACCGATATCGCGTTTAATCATATCTCGCCCGATGCCGACTGGGCCTTTTATATCCAGGGTGATGAGTGCGTGCACGAAAAGTATCTGCCCACCATAAAAAAGGAAATGGAAGCTAACCTGGCCGATGCCAAAGTTGAGGGCCTGCTATTTAAATATCTTCATTTTTACGGTTCGTATGATTATTACAGCCATTCGCGCCGTTGGTACCGTCGTGAGATACGTATCGTGCGTAATAATAAAGCCATTCATGCCTACCGCGATGCACAGGGCTTCAGGTGGGACGACCGCAAGATCAATGTAAAACTTATCGACGCTTATATCTATCATTACGGCTGGGTAAAGCCACCCAAATTGATTGAAAATAAGATGCGCAACTTTAGCCTGTTTTATCATGATGACGCCTGGGTTGCCCAGCACATGCCCGAAACCTTCGAGTTTGATTACAGTAATGCCGATAAACTGATACCGTTTGCAGGCACGCACCCGGCGGTGATGCAAAAACGCATCGCTGCATTGAACTGGAAGCTGAACCCTGATAGCATAAAAATGAAAATGGATTTAAGGAGACGTGTATTGCAGGCTATCGAACAATTTACGGGCTGGCGCATCAGCGAATACCGCAATTATAAAATCGTTAAATAACATTGAAGATAATCAATCAGCATGTCTTGATCAGCCGCACCGATGCCATTGGCGATGTGGTGCTTACCCTGCCCATGTGCGGTTATTTAAAAAGCATTCACCCAGGCATCAGGATATCCTTTTTAGGACGTACTTACACCGAACCGGTTATTAATTGCTGCGCGGCGGTAGATAATTTCATTAATTACGATGAGTTGAAAAAACTACCCGAAGCTGAACAAATAGTCACCCTGAGAGCTCAAAGCATCGATGTCATCATTCACGTTTTCCCACTCCGCGAGATTGGCACTTTGGCGAAAGCAGCGGGTATAAAAATGCGTGTGGGTACTACTAACAGGGTGTTTCACTGGATGAGTTGTAATAAACTGGTGAAGCTAAGTCGTAAAAAATCGCCCCTGCATGAGGCCCAGCTTAACATTGTGCTGTTACAAGCTTTGGGTATTAAGCAAGTACCGGATATTGTTCAGCTGCCCGACTATTATGATTTCAGAGTGAGAAATGATCTGAAACATGAATATGCAGCCCTGCTGTATAAAGAACGCTTTAACCTCATCATCCATCCTAAATCGCACGGTAGCGGACGCGAGTGGGGTCTGCAGCGGTTTGCCGAACTGATCGCTATTTTGCCACCCGGAAAATTCAGAGTATTTATCAGCGGCAGCGAAAAAGAAAAGGCAGTTTTAAAAGACTGGATATCAGGATTGCCTGGTCATGTAGTTGATATTACAGGCAAAATGCCGCTTGATCAGTTCATTCAGTTTATAGCTGCTGCCGATGGTTTGATAGCCGCGGGTACCGGGCCGCTGCATATAGCTGCTCAAACAGGTATCCATACGCTAGGGTTGTTCCCGTCTATCGGGTCGATACATGCGCGGCGTTGGGGGCCAATAGGTAAACAAGCCGAATATATACAAGCACCGGGCGACGAGTTGGATGTGATTACCGCCGAAGAAGTTTATAAGAAAGTAGCCCGTTGGAATATGTGTATATAAAAAATAAACATTTTATTCGTAGGTTCCTGTTTTTAGCACTAGCGACAATACGCCTCTCTTAGCAGTTAATCAATCTATATATTCTCCAAGCGGTAATTATAGGTTGACACTACAAGGCGATGGTAATGTTGTATTATATCGTAGTGCGGATAATTATGTAATGTGGACTACCGATACAAATGGATCATCAGCCCACTATTTATTTTTTCAAAGCGACGGTAACTTGGTATTAACCACAAATAGTGATCATTCGGGTGTAGTATGGGCGGCAAATATTTATTCAAAAAACACCGACCCATATCAGTATCTGGCTGCAAATGCAAAATATATTTTACAGGATGATGGTAATTTTATCATGCTTATTGATTCGTAATACATGTATGACCCACATCCAGGGTACTATGAGGTTCTGGGTGATACCGGTAGTGGTAATTACACACAAAGTGGTCACTATGCCATTATAGAATAATGACTTAAGTAATTGAAGTTAAAAGAGCCTTAGTTTATTCACTATGATCAAACTAAGGCTCTTTTTAAGATGTGATCCAATCGTTTATCCGCCCCAACACCATATCCACGCTGATACCCGACAGATCGTCGCCATCGCTTTCAATATGCTCGGCTTTTTTACCCAGGGGCGCCCAACGTAAAGCGTTGATGGATTTACTTGTCGGGAAAAGTCCCAGGGCATGAATGCCAGATGCCGCGGCCATATGCAGGGGCCCTGTGCCAGATGCCAGTAAGCCATCGGCCCGATCAATAAAGCTCATTAGTTCGGGTAACGTCATTTTTCCGCTTAAATTAATTACGCCCGCAGGTAACTGCTTCACCCACTCGTTAAGCACTTCAGCTTCTTTTGTCGACCCTGTTATAATCACGTTGAATTTATCCAATGGTAGCCTGTTAATCAGTTGCGCATATTTATCCATCTCCCACTCGCGGCCATGCCCGTTGCTTAGGGTGTGTACTATCAGGTTAAACTTAGCCGGGTTTAAGTTGGCTGCTAATTCGGCCGGTAGTTCAGCCTGGGGTTTATAAAAATCTTTATAATAACCGGCCAGGGTGCCTATGGATGGTATATGTGTTAAACCCAGGGGCTGCAAAAACATAAACATTTGCTGAGCCTCGTGCAGGTGCGAGTTTCCCCTGCTCAGCCTGATCAATTTATTGCAGTAAATAAAGTGACTGTTTTTACTGGTGTTACCTATTCTAATAGGGATACCGGCCTGTTTGGCTAATTTGGCAATCTCTGTTCGGTTAAAGGCATGTAATATTACATCAATGTTTCTTTTTTTGATATCGGCTACCTGTTCTTTTTCGGGCAGCTTATGGAGTTCTTCATAGTCGATAAAGTGATCAATGGCCGGGCAGGCGTCTGCAATGGGCTTGGTATAGCTACGTGCCAATAATGTGATCACAATGTCCGGATAAAGCAATTTTAAATAGATACAAACTGGTAGAGTTAGTACTACATCACCAATATTATCAATACGGTTGATTAAAAAATGAGTGATGTTTTTATTATTGATAATAGCCATTGATTAATAATGAATTAAATGCCGGATAGTTATTTTTCGCCTTTCAACTTTTCTTTTAACCGCCTGAAAAGGTAGCGCATCCATATCCTGTTACCAAAATTTTTGCGGATCAATGTCGATTTATCCTTAAAAAAGGAATCATCCGGTCCTGATGACGATACACCGGTATGGTTAAAATCGGCTATGATATAGTCTTTAAAAACAAAAGGAATGGTTTTATCTTTCCAGCATTGCATGTTAAGCGCATAATCTGCCGAAACTTTGTAACGAGGGTTAAACCGGTATTTTTTAAAGATAGAGGCCGCGTAAATAATAGCCTGGTGATATATTCCTATTTTAGCCTGGTAATACTCGCTCACCATTCCCGATCGCTTTTCACCCCGGGATAATACACTGCCATAATAAAATGCTCCTGGTTCTTTCAACTCGAGGCAAAGGCTTGAAAAATCGTCGAGCAGCGTATCGTCCGACCCTAAAAAATAGATCCAATCGCCCGTAGCATGATCCAGCCCTTTATTCATGGCATCATAAATGCCTTTATCAGGCTCGCTTTTCCAAAAGCCTATTTTATCGGTATTGGCTTCCAGTATTTTTACCGTATCATCCGTGCTTTTGCCGTCGATGACCACAATTTCGATATTGGGATATTTTTGACTGTAAATGCTATCCAAACAAGCTTGCAGCGTTTTAGCCGCGTTAAAGGTTACAATGATGATCGAGACCTTGTCGCTATTAGTCTCAGCGTTTGCTTGTTGGGTATTGGCCATACTTTGAGTTTGTTATCCCTCTTATTTACAGGATTGCAAAAATCATAATTAAAGCAGACATTTGCAATGTACAGCCAGCCCCGTGTTTTAACGAAAATACTTTTTAACTCTTTACTGATTGCTGAACCAGTAAAGATTGCAATCCATGATCAAGGTTCAATTTGACCATCAAACGTTTTCGATGCACCGCTTTGGCGGCATATCCAGATACTTCGCCGCTATTCAGAAAGAGCTGGCCAATAGCCCTGAATTTACTTTAGACAGGGGCATATTATATACCCAAAACTACTACCTGAAAAACGAAAAGTTTCCGCTGCCTAAATGGATAGGCGATTTGTTTTTGCAGAAAGAGCGCCGTCGCAGCAGATGGAACAAGCGTTACTCTAAACTGTGTATCAAAAAAAACGATTTCGACGTATTTCATCCCACCTATTACCATCCGTATTTTTTACGGAAGCTGAACGGGCCACCGTTTATATTGACGGTGCACGATATGATACACGAGCTTTTTCCGGAGTATTTTCCGCATTATGATGATACTGCCCATCTAAAGCGTATATCGATAGAAAAAGCTGATCATTTGATTGCGGTATCTCAGTCAACCAGTAACGATTTGCAGCGCTTATTTAAAATCCCCGAAGAAAAAATCACGGTAATACATCATGGTTTTTTCGAAAGCGAACGCGATGAAACCTTTAACCCACCTTACAAAAACTACATTCTGTTTGTTGGCGAACGTGGAGGCTATAAAAACTTTTACCGTTTTTTAGAGGCTATAGCATCTATACTGATAGAAAAAGGAATTAACCTAATATGCGCCGGCAGCAAACCATTTTGCAAAGCCGAAGAAGAAACCATGCTAAGGCTGGGTATACGTGACCGGGTTACCTGGATCGCCCCTAACGATGGCGGGTTGAACCAGCTTTACCATAAAGCATTGCTTTTTGTATATCCATCGCTTTATGAGGGCTTTGGCTTACCCATTCTGGAAGCCTTTAGTAACGGGTGCCCTATCGCCATCAGCAATACCAGTTGTTTTGGAGAAGTAGGCGGTAATGCAGCCGAATATTTTGACCCTTACAATGTACTATCGATAAACCAGGCCATTAACCATGTGCTATCATCATCTGCAATAGCCGACGAACTACGCAAAGCCGGGGCCCTGCAACTAAAAAAATTTCCGCTACGGCTTTGTATGGATAAACATCTTGATGTTTATCGGATGCTTGCCGCCAAACGCAAATACTAACTTCACTGTGCAATGCCGTTGTAAAATTAAGCGGCTAATAGCACGCTAACCTATTGGCCTTTTGTTTCTTTTTAAAATATCCATTAGTAATCTGTAATTTTGCGCTCTTTAAAATTTTAAATGAAAACATACCTCCGTTTGCTCTCTTTTGCCAGGCCGATTGAAAAGTTTGCAATACCATACATCCTTTATACCATTCTTGCCATTTTTTTCGGCACTCTTAATATAGCCCTGCTTGTACCGCTGCTTACCATCTTGTTTGATAAAAGCGCAACCACAGTTATACCGGCTAAACCTGAGCACTGGATTGATGTACTTAAAGTTTTTAAATACTATTCGTGGTACGCTAAATCGCACTACGGGGTTGGGGAAGCGCTGAAATTTATCTGTATCGTCATTGTAGGATCAGTGTTGTTGGGCAACATCTTCCGCTATCTTTCGCAAAAAACGATGGAGAGCCTCAGGATACATACCTTGTTAAAGTTGCGCAGGGCCGTTTTTAACAACGTGATGGACCTGCACCTGGGCTATTTCAGCAATGAGCGTAAGGGCGATATCATATCGAAAATCGCATCGGATGTACAGTTAGTTCAGTACTCGGTTACGGGCACCCTGCAGGTAGTTTTTAAGGAGCCTCTAACCCTCATCGCTTACATGGTATGGCTGTTCCTGATATCGTATAAACTGACGTTGTTTTCGATATTGGTTATCCCGGTATCGGCTTTTGTTATTTCAAAAATTGTTAAAAAGCTAAAAGAGCAGGCCGTCGAATCGCAAAAATCATACGGAAACCTGATCAGCCACCTGGACGAATCGCTGTTTGGAATTAAAATAATTAAGGCCTTTAATGCCGTAGAGTATATCAAAAACAAGTTTGATTCGGAAAACGTACGTTATTCAAATATCATTCGTGCCATGGCCAAAAGGCAGCAAATGGCCTCGCCGGTATCCGAGTTTTTAAGTATCACCATGATATCAGGTATCGTACTTTATGGCGGTACGCTGGTTATCAATAACGAGGGCGGGATGACTGCGGAGGAGTTCATCGCCTATATCGCGTTGTTTTCGCAGATCATGCGCCCGGCTAAGGCCATATCCGATTCGTTTAGCACTATCCACTCAGGTATAGCGGCCGGCGAACGCGTTTTAGAACTGATCGACCAGAAACCGCAGATGGTTGATGCGCCGGATGCCGTGGCTATTAACAATTTTAACGAAGCTATCCAGTTTGAAAATGTATCGTTTGCCTATAACGAGAAACCGGTTTTAAATAACATCAACATTACCATACCTAAAGGTAAAAAGATAGCGTTGGTTGGCCCATCTGGTGGTGGCAAATCAACCACGATGGACCTGATCCCGCGTTTTATCGAACCTAATAGCGGGCGGGTATTAATTGATGGTGTGGATATCAAACATCTCACTATTAACTCCGTACGCAATTTGATGGGCATTGTAAATCAGGAATCGATACTGTTTAACGATACCATATTTAACAACATTGCTTTTGGTAAGCCTGATACTACCATCGCGCAAGTTGAAGCCGCGGCTAAGATTGCCAATGCGCACGAATTTATTCTGGCGACTGAGAACGGCTACCAAACCAATATCGGCGACCGTGGCTCGAAACTATCCGGTGGGCAGAAGCAGCGGCTTTGTATCGCACGCGCGGTATTGAATAACCCGCCGATAATGCTGCTTGATGAGGCTACCTCGGCATTGGATACCGAATCTGAGATGCTGGTACAGGAAGCCTTGAACAACCTGATGCAAAACCGTACGTCGCTAATTATTGCGCACCGTTTAAGCACCATACAAAATGCTGATATCATTATCGTGCTTGAAGATGGCAAAGTGGTTGAGCAAGGTTCGCACCTGCAATTGATGGCTAACAATGGCGTTTACAGAAGGCTGATCGACATGCAATCATTCGTTAACGATAACGATCAGCCATAAATTTGTTTCCGATCAAATGGCATTACCTATTATATTCTTCCATTACGGCAATCCCGACTACTTAAAATATACGCTTAAGCAGGCGAGGTTTTATAATCCCGCGTCGCCGATGTATTTAATAGGGGATAAAATAAACGATCGTTACCCTTTTTTAACCCACGTTAACGCCGCTGATTACGATGCGGAGACAGAAGCTTTCGCAAAAGTATACAAGCATCTTTCGCCTAACGACAGGCAATACGAGCTGGATTGCTTTTTAAGATGGTTTTATATCCGCGCTTTTTGCAAGGATAAGGGCATTGAAGCTTTTGTGTATCTCGATTCGGATGTACTGGCCTTCCAGAACCTTTCGGACCTGGTGCCTATGTTCAAACACTGTAAAATTGCCAATAATTGCTATGATACGGGCTCGCCAGCATTCACGTATTTTAACGACTATAATACCATCGCTGATTTTTGTGATTATCTGATCTGGTCATACACAGATAAGGGGGCTTTGGTCAGGATAGAGGATTTGTACAAATCGCCCGGGAATATTAGCCGGTTTGGTGGGATATCAGATATGAGTTTGTTTCACCTTTACGATCTTGACCACCCCGGCGATACCTTGAAAGTTGACCTGGTGACCGATGAACTTGCTGTGGATGTATCGATAAACCGCGCCGATGGGTACGAGACTCGAAACGGCATGAAAGTGGTTTATTGGAAGTCTAATCAACCGTATTGTAAAAATGTATCAACTGGCAAACTGGTTCGTTTTGCTACCCTGCATTACCAGGGCGACTCGAAACGCCTGATCATTAAACATTATAAAGGCGGCGGCTACCTGGTTGATCGATGGCGCGATCCGCTTAAAGCCGGCATCAAAAAGTTTAAAAAGTCATTACGAAAAAGATAATACAAAAACCGGCGGCTTCATCGGCCTATAACCCACCGTATAGGCACGTTGTTAATCAGCCTAACAACCACGAACGTTACCACATACGTAATTGCAAAGCTGCCCACCTGGTAAGCTACCATACCACCCAGCGACATATCTTCCACATGCTTATCCCGAAACGCGCTGAGCCAATCGGGTAAAAAAGCATAAATAACGATGTAATGGATAAGATAAATGCCATATGTAGTTTCGCGCGGAGTTAGCTTAAGCAGCCAGTTATAACGATTGAGCTTAACCAATAAAAAAAACACGGCTATCGAGTACAGAATATTAGTGATCCGCAGGGAGTTAAACGGATCCATGCTTTTGCTGAAATATAAGCCTGTAGTTTCTAAAACCGCCAAAACGCAGGTGATGAATACGATAACGGCAAAAATACCAAGGGGCGTTCTGTCTACATAGGTTTTTATCGTTTCCCAGTGTTTTTGCATCTGCGCCCCCAGCCATAAAAAAAACACAAAGCCGAAAACGGCCGTAGTGTGTAAGGGGAATATCCATTCGAAATAGATATTTACGCTATAAAAAAGGGTGAATAAAAGTAATACAATGCCAAGCTTTAAACTATAAAGCTGTTTTTTAAAGGCCAGCAAAATGCTGATACAGATTAAAAAATTAATAATGAACCAATAGTTGGAGAACAGATAAACCGTTTTAATATCAGCAAAAAACCAGTGCCATGTGCCACCATCCTGCGGCGCCATCCTGATGACAAAGTATAAAAATACCAGCGACCATATCAGCCAGGGTTTAAAAGTACTGTTAACCCTTCGCTTTAAATAGGCCCAGGCCGAGTATTCGGCAAATTTATCGCCCAGTAAAAAGCCAGCCAATAAGAAAAAACTTACGGTACCTATTTTTACCAATTGTACATCGGTAGCATACACCCAATAGTTAATGCTTTTTGTTGTAAAACGGTTATACTCTACATGGAAACAATGATCGGCAACTATACACATCATCGCTAATCCCCGTATGGCATCAATAAATTCGTAGTTCTTTTTAACAGGTGATAACGTAGCCGTATTTTGTTGCATAAGGGTAAGACAATTGAATGCTTAACGGGTTTAAAAACCGAATATTTTTATCCTGTTAAGTTTCAAGTGTAATATTATTGTTGTGGGGCAGCTGGGATGGCTTAGAATGAATAAGATAATGCGGTGATATCCTATTACTTATCCGTTAGTTTTGTTTTGATCATCTCCCAATCCCTCTGTAAAAGGGTTTCACGCTTTGGATATTCTTTAGCATCGTGTTTTTTTAAGAATTTGCGAGCTTTTCTCACCAAAAAGCTCTCCCTTTCAGTAACAAATGGATCTTTAGCAAGGCTTTTCTTTGTAAATAAATGCCAGTCGACACTGTTGGTATAAAACTGGTAACCTAATTTTTGAGCGATGTATTTTAAGGATGCCTCGGTGTGTAAAGCTATATGCTGACCCGTTTCGGGAATAAAGTACCACCAGTCATCAACTCCCTTCAGTTCGGCTTTGGGCTGGAGCGCAGTTGTAAATAGCAGGTTATCGCTGTAATTGAGCATTTCGGAAAGCTCCTGGTACGGGTCAGAAAGGTGTTCCATTACCTCAAAAGCTGTTACCAGCTCAAATTTTTTCGAATCAATATTCTTCAGATCAAAGTACTCAGCAAAAATATTTTGGCAATACTTATCGGTGTTATAAAAATCAAATCCTTTATCGCGCATAATGCGGGTAAACAAGCCATAGCCCCCGGCATAGTCTAAAAATCTGCCATCGCTGTTAAAATTCTTCAACAGTATCTTTTCTACAGCATCGGCCAATAGTATGTTGCGGTATGGCAGGCCGATATCCAGCTTTGTTATCGCCGATGAATAAGCCTCTTCAAGCCAGTAAGCTTCTTCGGTCTGTATAAAACCGGTTTCATTACAGCGATAGTATTTAACCGGATATTTATTTAAAACTGTAGCTGTGAAAAGCAATGTAGTGGGTCCGCCGGTTATTTTGCTGAGCATTTGTACTGTTAAATTTGGTAAACAAATGTATGGTTATGTTTTAATAAAAAAGGCCGGTGCTTATTTACAAGTACCGACCTTTTATTTTTAAGCAAAGCTATTACAGTTTGCGTTTTACTTCTACGTTTTCGTATGCTTCTACGATATCGCCAACCTCGATGTTGTTAAAGTTTTGGATGTTCAAACCGCACTCGTAGCCGGTAGCAACTTCCTTAACATCATCCTTGAAGCGTTTAAGCGATGCCAGCTCGCCGGTGTAGATAACCACACCCTCGCGGATAATGCGGATCTTGCTGTTACGGGTGATCTTACCATCCAATACCATACAGCCCGCGATTGTACCCACTTTGCTGATCTTGAAAGTTTCGCGGATCTCAACGTTAGCCACGATCTTCTCTTCGAAGGTTGGTGCCAGCATACCTTCCATAGCGGCTTTGATTTCGTTTATCGCATCGTAGATGATCGAGTACAGGCGGATATCGATCTGCTCCTGCTCGGCCAGTTTACGCGCACTGCCTGACGGGCGAACCTGGAAACCAATGATGATCGCATCGGATGCCGAAGCCAGCAACACGTCTGATTCGGAGATCTGACCAACCGCTTTCGAGATAATGTTTACCTGTATCTGGTCGGTAGATAGTTTCAATAACGAATCGGATAACGCTTCGATCGAACCATCCACGTCGCCTTTTACGATAATGTTCAGCTCTTTAAAGTTGCCTATCGCTAAGCGGCGGCCAATTTCATCAAGCGTAATATGCTTTTGGGTACGTAAGCCTTGCTCGCGTTGTAATTGCATACGTTTGTTGGCAATCTCGCGTGCTTCGGTCTCGCTATCCAGGGCGTTAAATTTATCGCCCGCTGTTGGCGCGCCTTGCATACCCAGCACCTGTACCGGTGTTGATGGGCCCGCGGCTTCAACCCGTTGGCCACGCTCGTTAGTTAACGCCTTAACACGGCCGCTGTAACAGCCTGCCAGGATAGGATCGCCTACGCGCAGTGTACCGGCTTGCACCAAAATGGTGGTAACAATACCACGGCCCTTATCCAAAGCAGCCTCGATAACGGTACCAACGGCACGTTTGTTCGGGTTAGCTTTCAGTTCGAGTAACTCGGCTTCGAGCAATACCTTTTCTAATAACAGGTCGATATTTAAACCTGTTTTGGCTGATATTTCCTGGGTTTGGTATTTACCGCCCCATTCTTCAACCAAAATATTCATGGTTGACAACTGCTCGCGAACCTTATCGGCGTTGGCGCCCGGTTTGTCAATTTTGTTAAAGGCGAAGATGATAGGAGCGCCTGCAGCCTGCGCGTGGTTGATGGCCTCGCGGGTTTGCGGCATTACGCTATCATCGGCAGCTATCACGATGATCACGATATCAGTAACCTGTGCACCGCGGGCACGCATCGCGGTAAACGCTTCGTGGCCCGGCGTATCCAGGAAAGTGATCTTTTGGTTATCTTTTAATTTTACCTCGTAAGCGCCAATGTGCTGGGTTATACCACCCGCTTCGCCGGCAATTACGTTGGTTTTGCGGATAAAATCGAGCAAGGATGTTTTACCATGGTCAACGTGGCCCATAATGGTAACAATTGGCGCACGTGGTATCAGGTCCTTTGGATCATCAGCTTCGTCGAGGTTGGCCTCTTCGTCCTGCGGTTTAACAAACTCTACCTCGTAGCCAAATTCTTCAGCAACGATTGTAAGGGTTTCAGCATCCAAACGCTGGTTGATGGATACGAACATACCCAAACTCATACAGGTTGAGATGATCTGCGTAACCTGTACATCCATCATGGATGCCAGCTCATTCGCGGTAACAAACTCGGTTACCTTTAAAACGCGCGATTGCAGTTCCTGCTCTAACGCGTCCTGCTCTGAAGCGGCGGCTACGTCGTCCCGTTTTTGACGACGGAACTTGGCACGCTGTGCAAATTTACCCGACTTACCTGCGCCGCTTAAACGGGCAAGTGTAGCTTTAATCTGGTCTTGTATCTCTTTTTCAGATGGTTCTTCTTTAGTTGTCGGTTGCTGGCCCTTGTTCCTGAAATCGGGACGAGGGATATTGCTGCCACCTTTTTTAAAGTCGGGACGGCCACCTTGTTGCGGTGCACCACCTTGTTGCTGACCAGGAGCGCCCTGCTGACCACCTTGCGGCCTTTGGCCGGGGGCATTTTCTTTACGTTTACGTTTGCGGCGCTGATCTGCGGCGCTGCCCGCGCCCGAAGACGCGATAGGCTGATTACGCTTAGGCGCATCAGGCAATTCGATTTTACCGATAACATTCGGGCCGGTAAGGCGTTGAGCTTTGGCGCGGATAACTTCGTTTTCGTTGCCCTCTTCGTTTTCTGTTTCAGGCGCTGGTGCTTGTTGTGGTTCAGGTTGTTTAGCTACCGGAGCGGGTGCAGGTTTTTCGGCAACAGGCTCGGGCTGTTTAACCTCAACCGGTTTAACGGGTTCGGCAACAGGTTCTGGTGCTGGCGCCGGAGTTGGTGCAGGTGCAGGTTTTTCGGCAACAGGTTCTTTTTCAACCTTTTTACCCAGGTTATTCAAGTCGATTTTACCAACTACTTTAACACCAGGTAAGCTCGATTCTTCGCGTTCCTCTGTTGTCGGTTTCGGTTTCTCAACCGGAGGAGGAGGAGTGTATGAATGCAGGTTTTTAACTAAGATCTCTTCGTGTTCAAAATCCTTGCGTGGATGCGGATGGTGCTCCGCTTTTTCGGGTGCGCCGGTCTCTTCGCGACGGATTTTGCCGATGCTGATCTGTTTAGCTTCTTCCTTAATGATCTTATCGCCCTGAAATTCCTTCAGGAGCGCATCGTACATTTCACCTTCGATTTTAGCGTTAGGTTGCTTTTCAATCTTGTAACCTTTTGATGCTAAAAAGTCGACAATGGTGCCTGTACCAATGTTCAGTTCTTTTGCTGCTTTAAATAATTTTATCGATTTGTCTTCTGACATTTAATATTTGTTATCCGCTTTTTTTGCAAAAATACGTTTTTAATTTGGTTATTCTGTTTTATTCAAATTCGGCCTGCAAAATTGAAATTACTTCTCTGATGGTTTCTTCTTCCAGATCGGTACGTTTTACAAGTTCGCCAACGTTGAGTGCCAGTACAGATTTAGCCGTATCTAAACCGATACGTTTAAATTCGTCGAGTATCCAGCCATCAATTTCGTCCGAGAATTCTTCAATATCCACGTCTTCCTCTTCTTCAGCGGCTTCGCGGTAAACATCGATTTCGTATCCTGTCAATTTTCCTGCCAATTTTATGTTGTGACCGCCACGGCCGATAGCCAGCGACACCTGATCGGGTTTTAAATAAACCGCAGCTGTTTTTTTCTCATCATCTAATTTAATAGAAGTGATTTTGGCCGGCGATAAAGCACGCTGAATGTATAGTTGTATGTTATTGGTAAAGTTAATAACGTCGATATTTTCGTTCTTCAGCTCGCGAACGATACCGTGGATACGCGAACCTTTCATACCTACGCAGGCACCTACCGGGTCGATACGGTCGTCATACGATTCGACAGCCACTTTAGCACGCTCGCCCGGTTCGCGAACGATCTTTTTGATAGTGATCAAACCATCGAAGATCTCCGGAACCTCTAACTCGAACAAACGTTGTAAAAACTCGGGCGCGGTACGCGAGATGATGATCTTCGGGTTGCTGTTCATCATATCCACCTTGTGTACTATCGCCCTAACGCTATCGCCTTTTTTAAAGTAATCGGCAGGTATCTGCTCAGTTTTTGGCAATAACAGTTCGTTACCTTCATCATCCAGCACCAGGGTTTCTTTTTTCCAAACCTGGTAAACTTCGCCGGTAACAATTTCGCCAACGCGGTCTTTATATTTTTTGTAGATCTCGTCTTTCTCCAGTTCTAATATTTTAGATACCAGTGTTTGGCGGGCAGCTAAAATAGCACGGCGGCCAAAACTTTCGAGGGTGATGAGCTCGATGTGCTCGTCGCCAACTTCCAGATCAGGATCGATCTTTTTGGCTTCGGCTAATTCAATTTCAAGATCGTCATCCTCGCTAAAACCGTCTTCCATAACCACACGTGTACGCCAGATTTCCAAGTCGCCATTGTCGGTGTTAACAATCACGTCGCAGTTTTCGTCGGTACCGTATTTTTTACGGATCATGCTTCTGAAAACATCTTCCAATACACTCATCATCGTCGGGCGATCGATGTTCTTGAAATCTTTAAACTCCTGAAAGGAATCAATTAAATTAATATTGCTCATTGTACTACTTGAATGATATTAAAACTTTTGTTTCTGCGATCTGGCTCAAAGGAATGGCGTTTTCTGCAACCACGGCCTTTTTGCCTTTCTCGCCTTTTACTTTTTCTTCAATTATGATGTTATCGTTATCTAAACTTTTTAATGTGCCTTCGCGTTTACTGCCATCCAGCATTTTAATGCCAACGTTGCGGCCAATGTTTTTGGTATATTGCCTTGGCAGGGTAAGCGCGGCATCAATGCCCGGGGAGGAAACCTCGAGGTTATAAGCCTCGTCGATCACGTTATCCTCTTCCAGCTTAAAGCCTACAAAACGGCTTATAGCGGCACAATCGGCAATACCGATGCCTTTATCGCCATCCACCAGCACCATCAGCTTGCGGCTGGGCATCATTTTTACTTCAACCAAAAACAGGTCGGGCCTGTCGGCGATTTTCTCTTCCACCAACATCGCCACGTATTTCTCTATCTTCTTTTCCGACATTTATTTTTGGTAAAATAAAAGAGGGGGCTACTGCCCCCTCTTCCTGTATTCTGTTATTAATGATGCAAATATACAAATTATTATTTGAAAGTCAAGAGGGTGAGGTGATTTCGGAAAGATGGGGTGAATAAAAAAAACGTAATTATGGGTATTATCTAAAAAATTGAATGGTCGCAAAGTTTGAACTATGGAATATTATCAAATAAGTATAAAAGTACATTAATTAAAAAAAAGTATTTATTTACTTTAATTTGTTAAGCTATTATTAAAAAATTATTCATTTTTTAATATATAACATGATTTATTTTGCGAATTATCCTGATTTTCATATATTTATAGCGCAATACAACTAAGGGGTAAAAAAGTTTTAAAAATTCAAAAAAAAGCGCTTTCTGGTTCATGGTTAAACTTAGTATTGTATTTGCTGCTTTTTTGGGAGTTCTGTATTCTGAATCTACATTTTCGCAGTCTGTTAGAGATAACAGCGAAAAATCTTCCTCAGACTATATCGGTTTTTATCAAAAGTATATCAGCGAAGTTCGTGGACAACAATGTCCAATGTATCCCAGTTGCTCAAATTATGCTTTATCAGCCTTTAAAGAAACCAACTTTGTTAAAGCTTTAATACTATCATCTGATCGTTTAGTTCGTTGTGGACATGATCTGAATGACAGTTATGCCCTGACCATGCAGCCCACAGGTTTGAAATATCTTGATTATCCTGCGGACAATAATTCACCAAAGAGTTTGATATATGCAAGCACGAGATATTACTATGCTTATTCAAATCCAATACATTCCGACTCGTCAATTACATTTATAAAATCATTGATCAATAACGGGTATTATCAGCAGGCGTTACTCGAAATTAAACGAACCGAGTTTACAAAACCATTTAGTGCCGAAGTATTTATCAATGAATTAGTGTGCCTTAGAGCTACAGGCGAATACGAAAAAGCAATATTTGAATACGAAACCAAGTGTCCGTCCAACTGCAAAAACGATTCGGAGATTTTATTTCAACTGGCGGCCATCAATTATAAATTGTATAACTATGATAAAGCATTGGGGTTGGTTCAAACAGCATTAAACAATAACGAGGACCCTTATGAAAAAACGAAATTAATTGAATTACAAGGTTTATTATATGCCAATAAGTATGAGTGGAAAAACGCCAGGAATTCCTTTCAAAATTTATCAGGCCTACCCTTCGACCCAAGTACTCGCGAAGCAACCCTCAACTACTTAAAAAATGCCGATCACTTGCCGCATAAAAGCCCAGCCCTTGCATCTGTTTTATCAGCAATACCAGGTGCCGGCTATGCATATATCGGGCACAGGCAAACTGCAGTATCATCGTTTTTACTTAATAGTGTACTTGCTTATGCTACCTATGGCAATATTAAAAACCATAATTATGGAATGGCCACACTTACAGGCATATTTAGCGCAAGCTTTTATATAGCTAATATATACGGGGCTCTACAAAGCGCGCGCCGTTTTAACGAGCAACAAAAAAAGAACATTGTTAATAAACTTGAATATAAATCAAACCTTAATCTTTAAAACAAAAACTATGTTATCAAAAATCCACCAATCAAAGTATCTGAAACAAATTGCTTTGTTATTAATCGTAAGTATTTTAAGCATGTCGTTTACTTACAAAAAGCAAATGGATGTAGTACTTACAGCCGGAGCCTCAGTTCCGCTTGAAACAGTTTCGACAATTAACTCAGCAGATGTGCAAGCAGGGCAGATAATCGATTTTAAAGTTAAAAATGATATAAAGGTAGGCGATAAGGTAGTAATAGCTGCCGGGGCACCGGCTAAAGGGCAGGTTGTTAGGGCGTCGAGGGCCAAGGGATTGGGTAAAGAAGGCTTTATCGAAGTACAAATTAAAACGGTAACCGCGGTTGACGGCCAGGAGGTGTTATTGACAAGTGGTAATCTTAATCAGGCCGGTGAGGATAAGCAAACGCTGGCTATTGTATTAGGCGTATTGGTATGTGTTCTTTTTTTAACCATGAAGGGTAAAAATGCTGAGGTGCCTGCAGGTTATCAGGTGCTTCCAACGGTGGCTACTAATACCACCATAAAAATGTAATACAATTATATATTATTAAAGCAAATAGCCCTTTTATAGGGCTATTTTGCTTTAATTGTCTTTTTGATATTCTCGTCGCAGAATTTTTGCGATTGTAAAGTATTGTATTTTACTATATTTATTGATCGCTGTAAGTTATCTATGTTTAAAAAGCCTAGTAAAAAGCCATTTCTAGCCTTCCTGCCATTCCTGCTGTATTATGTTTATATTGTTTTACATAACAGGCAGGCCAAGCTGGTTGGCGACGAGACACGGTACAAAAATTTCGCCGATCACCTGATACATGGTTTTTACTCGCCGCCATTGCCTTTTATTAACTTGTGGAACGGCCCCGGTTATCCGCTGATATTAACGCCCTTTGCCTGGTGGCACATATCACCATTGTATCAAACATTATTAAATGCTTTGTTTATGTACCTGGCCGTAGTGTTTTTGTATAAAGCGCTGCGATTGGTTTGTAATGCTAAAATCGCGTTTACCTTTAGTTTGCTGCTGGCTATTTATCCCAACGCGTTGGCCATGCTGCCACTGTTGTATACCGAAACTTTTACCGTGCTGCTGGTATGCCTGTTTATTTATACCATCATACTGGCCTATTTGGGCAATAAAAAAAATATTGATCTGATAGCTGGTTTGATATTTGGTTACCTGGTGCTCACCAAAGTTATTTTTGGATATGTGATTATTATCTGCACCGTTATACCTGTGTTATTGTTTGCCTGGAAAAAACGCAGGGAATATTTAAAAGGCGTGAAGATAATGCTAGTGGCTTTTTTGATCACGCTGCCATACCTGTTTTATACCTGGCACATTACCGGGCGGTTTTTTTACTGGGGAAATTCGGGTGGGATGAGCCTGTACTGGATGAGCACGCCTTATGAAAACGAGTACGGCGATTGGAAGATCCCCAATCTATCGAACACGCAATACCCCCGGATGTACAGATCGAAAGAAGCTGATTCGTTGTTAAAGGCCAACCATGCTAAGGATATCGCCTATATTAATAAGCATGCTAATAATATGGACGAAGATGACCTGTACAAACAGATTGCGATACAGAACATCAAGCAGCACCCGGTAAAATTTATGCAGAACTGCATCAATAACGCTTCGCGAATGTTGTTCAACTTTCCGTATTCGTACTCGTTTCAGGACGCCGGCATTGGGCGTAGTTTGGTTATCGGCTCAACTATTTTGTGGTTCACCATCATCGCTATTATTATCACGCTGGTTAATTGGCGTAAAATTGCCTTTGGGCTTAAGTTTATCCTGTTCGCAACAGGCGTTTATTTGCTTTTGAGCACGGTGCTGAGTGCTTACCCCCGTCAACTAGATGTTGTGGTACCGGTATTGTTGTTTTGGTATGGATACCTGGCGCAACGCGTTAACCGGATAGATGCGAAGTTTAAAAGTCTTGAAGAAAGCCCGGCATAGCCATATCTGTCGATATCTGTATCTTTGCGCCCGACAATGAAAACGAATATCTTAATTGTGGACGACCTGCACCCGGCTTTTATGGAGCAGGCCGAAGCCCTGGGGTTTACATGCGATTATCATCCCGATTATAAACTGGCCGATACGCTGGCCGTAGTCAATAACTATGAAGGTTTGACCGTACGGTCAAAATTTCAGGTGGATAAGGCTTTTATAGATGCTGCTGCCAACCTGCGCTTTATTTGTCGCGCCGGCGCGGGTATGGATAATATCGACGAAGCCTATGCCCTGCAAAAAGGTATACAGCTCATTAACGCGCCCGAGGGTAACATGGACGCCGTTGGCGAACACGCCGTAGGTATGTTGCTGGGGCTGATGAATAATTTAAACCGTGCCGATATGCAGGTGCGAGCCGGTGTTTGGGATAGGGAAGGTAACCGCGGTTACGAACTGAAAAGCCGAACTGTAGGCATCATAGGCTATGGCTTTATGGGGCAAAGCTTTGCACGTAAACTGACCGGCTTTGGGGTGACAGTTATCGCCTATGATAAATACAAAACCGGTTTCAGCGACCAATACGCCAGCGAGGTAGCTATGGAAGAGATGGTAAAACGTGCCGATGTTTTGAGTTTGCACGTGCCGTTAACCAACGAAACTAATGGTTTGGTGGATGATGAATACCTGTTCCATTTCCGCAAGCCTATATTTTTGATCAATACCTCGCGCGGTAAAGTGGTAAAAACACAAGCGGTGCTCAACGCCATCAAACAAGGCAAGATATTAGGCGCTTGTTTGGACGTGCTGGAGGTAGAAAAATTCCCGGCTGTGGGCGAACAAACCTGGTTTGAGGAGCTGAAGCAAAGCGGCAAAGTAATGCTGAGCCCGCATGTGGCCGGTTGGACCTTTGAATCGTACCGGAAAATTAGCGAGGTAATGGCTGAGAAATTAAAAGATTTGGAATTGTAAACTTAAATCCTTTATCTTCGTTTTACACTTAAGCAAGACTATGTTGGGTTCGGCCCATATAGTCTTGTTTGTTTTAACAACAAACTGATGTCCTTCTGCAAAACAGGAGGGCAAATTTTTTTAGAGACTTTAAGAATAATATTTTATAAAATAATTGTGCGTTATGGCAGAGGTTGCATACTACACCAAAGAAGGATTACAAAAATTAAAAGACGAAGTTCAATATTTAAAAACTGAAGGACGTGCGCAAATTGCAAAAGCTATCGCCGAGGCCCGCGATAAAGGCGATTTATCAGAAAACGCTGAATATGATGCCGCGAAGGATGCCCAGGGCCTGCACGAAGCTAAAATAGCCAAGCTGGAAGAGGCTTTGTCGGGCGCCCGCTTATTGGATGAATCAAAACTGGATACATCGAAGGTTTTGGCGCTATCAGTTGTGAAAATCAAAAACCTGAAGAACGGCGCTACCATGAGCTACCAACTGGTATCGGAAAGCGAAGCCGATATGAAAGCCGGTAAAATATCGGTAACATCGCCCATAGCTAAGGGCCTGTTAGGCAAAAAGGTTGGCGAGAAAACCGAGATCACCGTTCCGGCGGGTAAAATAGAGTTTGAAATACTTGAGATATCCCGATAATGATTGAATGACTGAAGGATTGAGTTATAAGATCAGGTAATCCTTCAGTTGTTTTTACTTATTCAGTCATTCAATAAATCAATCCTTCAATCATTAATTATGTCATCCATCTTCTCCAAAATAGTAGCCGGCGATATACCTGCATACAAGGTTGCCGAAACTACCGAGTTTCTGGCTTTTCTGGATATTAACCCGCTGGCCGAGGGGCATGTGCTGGTGATCCCGAAAAAGGAAGTTGACTATTTATTTGATTTGGACGATGTTACCTACACCGGCTTGCAGATATTTGCCAAGATAGTGGCTGCGGGCATTAAAAAAGTGATCCCGTGCAACCGTATCGGTGTTACCGTGATCGGGTTGGAAGTGCCGCACGCGCATATCCACCTTATTCCCATTAATGGTGTAAATGATATGAATTTTACCAAGCCCAAGTTAAAATTCACACCGGAAGAGTTTGCAGCCACTGCCGAAAAGATCAAAGCCGCTTTGAAGGATTAAATTGCCATTCTGCTCATTTTTTTAGAATTTAAGGTCCCGGCAGGCCTGTCATCCTAAGCTCGTCGAAGGATAGGGCGAAGGCCGACCCGCTATGGTTAAAAATATAGTAAACCGTTCCTCATTGCCCACACCGCCAAATAATTTACATTTGTAAATTCTATGTCGGAAATTGCCCTTATCGTTCACGCTTGCGACAGGTACCAGCTATTGTACCAGGGCTTTGAATATTTTTTCAGGCGTAACTGGCCCTTTGAGGAGATTCAGATCAAGTACTATTTTTTTACTGAAGAGGCAGACTATCATTCCGACCTTTTTGTCAATATCAAAACCGGCAAAGGCGAGTGGAGCGACAGGTTGCTTAGCGGCTTGAACCAGATACCCGAAGAATACATTATTTATTTCCAGGAAGATATGTGGTTAAGCCGGCCTGTTTCGCCCGAAACCATTAACAAGATATTTACTTTTACTTTCGATAAAGGTATTAACCTGTTCAAGCTATCCAGCAATGATATTTACAGTACTACCTCGACAGGTAACTATATCGACGGGCTTTCGGTTTCGGTGCTGAATAATAACCAGAGTCAATATCTAATGTCGCATCAGGTATCTATCTGGAAAAAATCGTTCCTCGCCGAACAGTTGCAATATCACGAACACCCCTGGCGCAATGAGCGCGAAGGCACCAAGCGTTTGCGCGCCCTCAACGCTAAAATCTATCACATCGACCTGTTGGGCGAAAACGGCCAGTCCGGTATCAACAATAATGGCAAGCACTTAAAGCGGGGGCGTTACTACACTATATCACAAAACGCTCAGCTTAATCATTTCGCGTTGCGTTTCATTGAGCGTTTGAAAAAGGATGATAACGAAGCCATCCAGCAATATGCCCAACAACTGGAACATAACTTTAATAACCAGCTCACTCATGATGGCCAGGCACAACCCCGCAAAGAGGATGTGTTTAAAAAGATCAAGAACGCTTTTAAAGGAATGTTCGGATCTAAATAATTTTTGCAAGGCACATAAGGCGCCAGGCATACATTCAAAAACTTTGCGCGTCCGCGCCTTTACGTGCCAATAATCGCTTAACTTTGAAAAGTGAACCGCTCATCTACACCTAATCAATCAACACCTGCTTACACTTCAGGGTATCTGTACTTGTCATCGGCACAGAACCGACCGTTTCTATTGGTTTTGTTATTGGGTATCTTCATTAACATGGCAGGTATCGCCACAAAATTTTTTACCGATGACCCCGGCCTGTATGGTTTGATAGCCCGCAATATGGTGCAAAGCCACAATTACGCCAACCTGATGTTTCAAGGAGTAGATTGGCTGGATAAACCGCATTTTCCGTTCTGGGTAATCGCCATCAGCTTTAAGTTATTCGGCATTAGTACAGTGGCTTATAAGTTGCCCGCGTTGCTGTTCTACTTCATGTCGGTTATTTATACCTATAAACTGGCCAAAAAGTTTTACGGGGTCGAAACGGCATTGATCGCGGTACTGATATTGCTTACGGCCCAGCACACGATCATGTCGAACACGGATGTGCGAGCCGAGCCATATATTATGGGCCTGCTGATGGGCAGCATTTATCATTTTTATGGCTTAAAAGAAAAGTTCGGCTGGCGCGATCTGCTGCTGGGTTCGCTATTCGCCGGTTGCGCGGTAATGACCAAGGGTATCTACCTGCTGATTCCCATCGGTTTTGCCATCATAGGCGACTATATTTTTAAAGGCGATTTTAAAGGCCTGTTTCAATGGAGATGGATTTTTGCTGTTATCTTCACAGCGATATTTGTCTTGCCCGAGATTTACACGCTCTACACACAGTTTGATCTGCATCCCGAAAAAACAGTATTCCACCGCAAAGGCGTATCAGGTATTAAATGGTTTCTGTGGGATAGCCAGTTTGGCCGCTTTAACAGCACCGGTTACATTAAGCGCGATGATGGCAGCTATTTCTTCTTCCTGCATACCCTGCTTTGGGCATACGCGCCCTGGGCGTTCCTGCTTTACTGCGCGGTATTCTTAACCATTAAAAATATGGTGAGCCGGATCCGTCTGCCCGAATATGTATGTATATCAGGCGCTGGTATAATGCTATTCATATTTTCTATTTCGGCGTTCCAGCTACCGTTTTATACCAATATTCTGTTTCCACTGTTTTCTATCATTACAGCAGTATATGTGCAAAGCGTTATCGTTACAGGCCGGGGCAAGTTTTTCAAGATCACGCAATACATTGTTACGTGTTTGTTGATCGTCGCTTTTATCGCGTTAAATTTTATCTTCTCACCCGAACGCTTCCTGACATTCTCGGCAATAACACTTGCATTGGGCTTATTAACCTGGTACATCTATAAAAACGGCCGTTCGCCCTACTATAGCCTGTTTTTATTTACCTGCTGTGTGGCCGTCTGGCTTAATGCCTATTTTATATCGGTAGTTTATCCTGTTTTATTGCGCTACAAACCCGAAGTACAGGCATCAATCTATGTTAACGAGCATTTGGCAGATAAGCCCATCATTGTTATCTGTGCCATACCTAACGCATTCCCGTTTTATATACCGCGACCTATCGAGGTAACTTCGCTGAGCCGTTTGTTAAAATTGCCTCCTGTACCCGGTTCAGTTGTATTGATTGATGATAACCTCGTTAAACAAATGGACTATCAGAAGATTAATTATACAATCATTAAAGCTTTTGAGGATTATCCGCAGGAGAACCTAACTTTGCCTTTTATTCTTGAAAAAGAACGGTATAAGGTACTTGACCATTTCTACCTGGTGCGCTTAGGCGGTACACCGTTACATTAATACATGCAAATCAAAGATATTTGACACATGCTCCATATCCATCAAAACGTATCCCTCAAAAACTTCAATACTTTTGGCATTGATGCCAACGCACGTTATTTTGTGGAGATAGATCATGCCGACGACTTAGTTGAGCTGTTTATGGATCCGCAATGGGAGGGGATGGAAAGGCTGATACTGGGCGGCGGCAGCAATATGTTGCTCACCAAAGATTTTGAAGGGCTGGTTATCCGTATGAACATTCGCGGCATTGAGCACCGCATTAACCATAACGAGGTGTTCGTTGAGGCCGGCGCAGGCGAGGTTTGGAACGAGTTTGTACAGTATTGTGTTAAATGGCAGTTTGCCGGTGTTGAAAATTTGAGTTTGATACCCGGTTCTGTCGGCGCTTCGCCTATACAGAATATCGGTGCTTATGGGGTAGAACTGAAAGACGTGTTCGACACGTGCGAGGCATTCGAGATAGGCACCGGCACTTTTAAAACTTTTACTAAAGCCGATTGCCGGTTCGCTTACCGCGAAAGTATTTTTAAACAACTGCCTAATCAGTATATCATCGTTAAAGTAAAATTTAAACTTTCGCTGACTCCAGATATCAATACCCGTTACGGCGCCATCGAACAGGAATTAACCAACCGCGGCATTACTGCGCCGACTATCAAGGATATTTCCGACGTGGTGTCGCATATCCGCGTATCCAAATTGCCAGATCCAGGCACCATCGGTAATGCGGGCAGCTTTTTCAAAAACCCGGTAATCAGCAATGAAGAATTTGAAGCCGTAAAAAAAAGCTTCCCCGAAGTAGTGCATTATCCTGCAGGCGATGGTTTGATAAAACTGGCTGCAGGCTGGCTAATTGAACAATGCGGCTGGAAGGGTAAAGTTGTGGGGCATACCGGAACCTGGAAAAATCAGGCCCTGGTATTGGTAAACCACGGCGGCGCAACCGGCCAGGAAGTGTTTGATCTGTCTACAGCCATCATTGATAGCGTGCGCTCAAAGTTCGGTGTTACCCTACACCGCGAAGTAAATATTCTGTAATAAAAGGCAACTGTTTTAAAAAGTATACACAAAAGTATACACTTCTGTTTTTCTGAACAGGGTGCGTGTGCTATTGCATTAATCTTAACGCAAATTTTATAAAACACACTAATTATCAGTTAATTGCAATATTATATTTAGTTTTAAAACGAGTTTTACGACCGCTTTTTAAACCTATTTGGCAATAGCTGGTCATACTGTTTCTGCAAATCGGTATCATGTTTGCCATAATGTTTACCACAAACATTTAACAACATGACAAAGATTGAGTTTAACACCATGGTATTGCGTCAGGCAGGTTCATTAAGGTCATACGCCCTACACTTCACTCACGACGCAGATGATGCTAACGACCTTGTTCAGGATACAATGTTGAAAGCCATAACTTATTACAACAAGTTTAAAGAAGGTACAAACCTCAAAGGCTGGTTATATACCATCATGAAAAACACTTTCATCAACAACTACCGTCGTTTTGTTAAGATGAGCACTTTTGTGACCAAATCTGACGAAATATCATCACCAAACCTGGTATTCAGCTCAACCAAAAATCAAGGCGAAGCCAAATTTGTGATGGACGATATCAAAAAAGCTTTAGAACGCTTACCCGAAGACTACTATGTGCCTTTCACCATGTATTTCGAGGGCCATAAATACCACGAAATTGCCGATGAACTGGATATCCCTATCGGTACCGTAAAAACCCGCATCCACGTAGCACGTAAGCTGTTAAAAAAGAACTTAAAAGCCTACGATAACGGTATCAAAAAACCGGTATACGCTGAAGAAGATTAATTGCCGACCATTATAAACTCAACAATATATTATATCTGCATATGCACAACGGCCCGCGAATTTCGCGGGCCGTTGTCGTTTTTAACACTTTACAAAAATTTATCAGGCCTTAGCAGATCGTTGTAAAAAAACAGGCGGATGGTTTTTACATACCTTGTTCGGTAATACGCGTTAAATGCAGTTTCGGTAACACCCAGGTCTCTTCCCGATGTAGAATGTATAAATTTGAGCTCCTCGCCGGGCGATGTCAGGATTATTCCCATATGCCCTACTATACGATGGGTCGTATCTGTGCCTGTAAATAAAATCAGGTCGCCGGTTTGCGCATCATCTAACGCAACTTCCCGACCGGCAAAAGTAAAATCAACCGAAGTACGGGGTACATTAATACCAAAATGATTAAATACATAGGTGATAAAGCCCGAACAATCAAAGCCTTGTGCCGGGTTGATAGAACCGTATTTATAGGGTACACCTTTTAACGATTTCGCGTAAGTTACAATATCGATAGGCAGAATATTAGCTGTTGAAATAGTTACAGGCTGCGGAGTACCTTTATCTTCATTGCTGTTAGGACGACCGCATGCAGCAGCAAACAATGCAAGCAAGTAAAGTTTATTTTTTAACCGCATAACCTATGGATTGATTATTGTCAAACTCTGCAATAATCAATCCATATCGACGGACACTGGTCGAAGCTTCCAGCTTCGACCTCAAATTGAGCAATCATTCTGCTTGCTGCATCTGCACATCTTCCATTTTACCTCATACATCTTCCATCATCTTCACAGCCTCTTTGGCCGCTACCTGCCCCGATATTATTGCCGGCGGCACACCCGGTCCCGGTACCGTTAATTGGCCGGTATACAACATGTTGCTGATATGTTTGGCGCGCATGGCTGGTTTTAAAAACGCGGTCTGCTTTAAAGTATTGGCCAGCCCATACGCGTTGCCTTTGTAAGAGTGATAGTCCGACTGAAAATCTTTCAAAGCATAACTCCTTTTTACAACTATACTATCACGGATGCTTTGCCCGGTAATGGCTTCAAACCGGTCCACCATCACCGTAAAATATTTTTCGCGGGTTTGTTCATCGTCGTTTAAATCCGGCGCGATAGGCATCAAAAAAAATAAATTTTCACAACCAGCGGGCGCTACGCTTTCGTCCGTTTTTGATGGGCAACAAACATAGAACAAAGGTTTGCCGGGCCATTTAGGACGCGTATAAATATCGGCGGCATGCTGCTCAAAGTCTTCATCGAAGAATAAATTATGGTGCTGTATCCCTTTTACTTTCTTGTTAGCGCCGATGTAGAATAACAGGCTCGAAGGCGACATTGTCCGGCTGCCCCAATATTTTTCATCGTAGTTGCGATGCGATTCATCAACCAGTTGCTGATCCACATGCTGATAATCCGCTCCGGCAATGATAAAGTCGGCCTCGATAATTCCTTGTGTAGTCTCGATACTTTGGGCTTGCTTATTATCAATGTTAATTTTCGTTACCTCGGTATTCAGTTTGATCTTTACGCCTAACTCCTCGGCAACTCCAACCATCGCTTTTACAATTTCGTGCATGCCGCCCATAGGGTACCAGGTGCCCAGGGCCAGGTCGGCATAATTCATCAGGCTGTACATGGCCGGGGTATTTTGCGGTGTGGCGCCCAAAAATAACACCGGGAACTCCAGCAACTTCACCAGTTTAGGATGTTTAAAATTGGCACGTACATGTTTACTCATGCTTCCCAGCATTTGCAGGCCCATGCTCTGGATGATCAGTTTCAGATCGATAAACTCTGCAATAGAATGCGATGGCCTGAAAACGTGGTCGTTCATCGCTACTTTGTATTTATAACCTGCCTGTTTTAAAAACTTGTGCAAGGCACGGCTGCTGCCGGGTTCTGTCTGCTCAAATAATTGTTCCAGTTCGCCCATGTCAGCCGGAACATCCAGCACATCATCTTTACCGTAATAAATGCGATAACCCGGATCAAGACGCTTCAGCTGATAATAATCGCTTACTTTTTTACCAAACAAGGCAAAATAATTTTCAAAAACATCGGGCATCCAGTACCAGCTTGGGCCCATATCAAAGGTAAAACCATCTTTTTCCCAGATACGTGCCCGCCCGCCGGCCTGGTCGTTCTTATCTACAATGGTCACTTTATATCTTGCTTTGGCCAGGCAGGTTGCTGCTGATAATCCGGCAAAACCGGCGCCGATAACGATGATGTGTTTGGTATTGTTCATAGGCCGATACACCGGCAAAATAAGCAAATACAGACAATATCGACTGCTAACTCCGGTTACAAATTAATTCATCCGTTTGAAAACCCTCCCTTTTAGAAGGTGGCTTGGGTGAGGTTCGTCTATTTTGTACCTTTATCCGCAGCATGCGCGATCAAAAAGACCTGTTCAATAAAACCTGCTTTGAATGTAGTAAGCTGATCACCAACAACTACAGCACTTCGTTCAGTTTGGGCATCCGAGCCTTTGATAAGCGTTTTCGCGATGCTATTTATGCCATTTATGGCTTTGTGCGCTATGCCGACGAGATTGTAGATACTTTTCATGACCAGGATAAACCAGCGCTCATTGCAGGCTTCCGCAAAGATACTTTTACAGCAATTGAACAACGTATCAGCCTTAACCCCGTGTTGCAGGCTTTCCAGCTCACAGTTCATCGTTATCAGTTAGAACCTGAGTTGATTGAAGCCTTCCTGCTATCTATGGAGATGGATATTGATACCAGCAGCTATACCGATGAAGGCTATCATCTATACATCTATGGTTCAGCCGAGGTAATCGGCCTGATGTGCCTGCGTATTTTTTGTGAGGACGACAAGGCCTTATATAACGCCTTACTGCCCAAAGCCCGTAGTTTGGGATCCGCTTTTCAGAAGATCAATTTTTTGCGGGATATTAAATCAGACTATGAAGAGCGTGGCCGGGTTTATTTTCCAGGTGTTAATTTCAAGCATTTCAATAAAGAGAAAAAGGAAGGTATCGAAGCTGATATTAAGTGTGATTTTGACGATGCGCTCACCGGCATCAGGCAATTGCCGAAAGGCACCAGGTTAGGTGTATATATTGCATATATCTATTATCTTGAACTGTTTAATAAGATCAGGAACACGCCCGCATCAATTATTATGCAAAAGCGTATCCGTATACCCAACGTCCAAAAAATGGCGCTTTACTTCAAAGCAGTTATACAGCAAAAGCTGAATAAAATATGAAACGGTTAGCAACCTTATGTATGTTTACAGTCTTCGCCGGTGCAAGCTTCGCCCAGGCAGATTCTCCCGCCGAGCTTAAGCATCTACGCCAGCAAATGGTATTGGCGCTCAATAGCGGTAAAACTACCGATTCGCTTTACAATGTTTTAAATAAAATGCCTAACAAACAACCCGTGTATGTAGCTTACCTGGGCATTTTAGATGGATTAAAAGCCAAACACAGTTGGAATCCTTATAGCAAAATAAAATATGTGGGCACTGCCGAAAAAGTTTTAAGCCAGGCTGTAACCGCTGATCCGCATAATATCGAGATCCGTTTTCTGCGCTTTTCTATCGAACTTAATGCACCAGGATTTTTAGGTTATAACAAAAACCTGGGTACCGACAAGGAAGAGATCATCAAACAGCTCAATGAAAAAAACTACGGTACCGCCAATAAGGAAGTCACCATCCGCGCCATTAAATTCCTGCTCGATTCGAAACGTTGTACAGCCGCCGAAACTGAAACCTTACACAAACATTTAACCGCCCTGTCGTGAAATATACTTACCTGCTCATTAACTTTTTAACCATCGTTTTCCCGGTGGCGCTGTCGTTTGATAAGCGGGTGGCATTTCACAAAAGCTGGCGGTTCATCTGGCCGGGTATGGTCATCACCGGGTTTTTCTTTTTAGTATGGGATGTGCTATTCACCATCAAAGATGTATGGCGTTTTAATCCCCAATATGTTTTAGGCATCAATATCATGGGCCTGCCTATTGAGGAAGTAATGTTCTTCTTCACCGTGCCTTTTGCCTGCCTGTTTATTTACACCTGCTTAAACCATTATCTCAATTACATGCTCAGCGATATGGTAAGCGAGATCATATCGGGCGCAATTGCTGTGTTGTCTGTTCTGGTACTGATTTTCAATTACACTAAATTGTACCCGCTGGTTACATTCAGCCTGTTGCTGGTGCTGATAGTTTTGTTTGAGTATGTATTAAGGAAGCGGTGGCTCAACCGTTTTTACATTATGTATATCGTAGCGCTTATTCCATTCTATATCGTTAACGGTGCGCTTACTTCTATCCCGGTAGTACTGTACAGCAAAACTCAAACCATGGGCGACAGGGTGTGGACCATCCCTTTCGAGGATCATTTTTATCTGATGGTCCTGTTATTGATGAATGTTGGTTTTTTTGAGTATTTCGGCAAGAAGGGAGTGGCGAAAGATGAATGAATTGCCTGTATACACCAAAAGCCAATTAGCGCTACGTAACGGCCAGGATAAACCCGAAATATGGATAGCTTACCTGGGGATTATTTATGATGTATCGGCAAGCAGGCTTTGGCGCAATGGCAAGCATTACGAGCATTGGGCGGGGCAGGATCTGACCGATGAACTGAAAGACGCCCCACATACTGAGGGCGTCTTTGAAAAATTTATCGCGGTTGGGCGTTTGCAATAAAATCTCTGTCATTTCGACCGAGAAACGAGAGAGAAATCTTTACCAACTGGACAAAAGGATTGCAATGCTTTATTTAGCATGCGGTAATCGCTCGATAAAGATTTCTCGTCGCTACGCTCGCTCGAAATGACAAACTTAATTGTCAACCCTACTATCTCCCAGCCGCTTCCAGCGTAGCAATATCCAGTTTACCCATTTGCATCATGGCATCCATTGCCTTTTTTGCTTTTGCAGGGTCATTATGATACAGCAATTGGCTCAGGTTGTGCGGTATGATCTGCCACGACAGGCCGAATTTATCTTTCAGCCATCCGCATCTTGATTCTGCCCCTCCGTTTACGGTTAGCTTTTCCCAGTAATAGTCAATCTCCTGCTGGTCATTACAATTCACATAAAATGATACCGCTTCGGTAAATTTAAACATCGGGCCGCCGTTAAGCGCCATAAACTCCTGCCCTTCCAGCTCGAAAGTTGCCGAAAACGCCTTATCCATGCCGGGCATGTGGTTAACGCTATGAACTTTGGCGTTTTTGAATACCGAAGTATAAAGCTCAATAGCTTCCTCAATATTATTATCGAACCATAAAAACGGGGTTATCTTTTGCATAGCTTTTATTTTTAATTGGTGATTGATAAACAAATATAGCAGGAGCAAAGCTCTGCATGTACGGTGCAAATCCGGCAATTTGCGGGGGTTATTCCGTCGGGCATAACTATCCTATCAAATTTAGGTTTCATCATTTTTACAAGCTACATCGCTTAATATCAAATCAATCAACAATATTTGTAGATATAAACCTACGTTATAATGTTCTGTAAAAAACAATTGCTTTGCGCGATAACCGCTTTATTATTTGCCTTAGGCGCTTTTGCCCAAGCAGAAAGTTACCCGCCGCCGGCACAGGTAGCTGCCGACTTTAAAAAAATGCTCGATAGGCCGCGTGTCGACCCCCAACCCTCGTTTCAAGTAATTAAAACCGATTCGCTGATCATCGAACAGGGATACATCTACAGCGAAGCGAACGAAAAAGTACCTATGCTGATCTATAAACCTGTATCAGCAAAAGGCAAGCTGCCAGCCGTTATTTTTCTGCACGGCACCGGCGGTAAAAAAGACGAGGGGCGCATCACTAACTTCTTATATCAGCTTACCAAACGCGGCATTATCGGTGTGGCTATCGATGCCCGTTTTCATGGCGATCGCATTCCCGACGGGGCGCATGGCTCAAAGGAGTACGTAGCGGCAGTAACCCAGGGCTGGGAAAATACTGATAAGGCTCATCAAACCCATCCTTTTTTATGGGATACCAGTTATGATCTGTGGCGCGTTACCGATTACTTATGTACCCGGCCTGATGTAGATGCCAATCGTTTAGGCATGGGCGGCATCTCGATGGGCGGTATCGAAACCTGGATGGCCGCCTCGGTTGATCCACGTATTAAAGTTGCCGTGCCCGATATCTCGGTACAAAGTTTTAAATGGTCGTTAGAGCATGATAAGTGGCAGGGCCGGGTAGGTACTATCAAAGGCGCGCACCAGCAAGCCGCTAAAGATTTGGGCGATACTGCCATCAACCAACATAATGTTAAAGCCGTTTGGGATAAGATATTGCCGGGTATTACCGGCGAATTCGATTGCCCGTCGATGATCCGGCTTTTTGCACCGAGGCCATTGCTCATTTTAAGTACCGAAAACGACAATAATAACCCGCTGCCCGGCGCTCAGATAGCTTTCGCATCAGTTAAGGCTGCTTATGGCAATGCTAATGCCGATAAATTAAAGATAGATGTTGCACCAAGGCTAGGCCACACAACTCCACCTTATCATATCCAAATGGCTTTGGATTGGTTTGAGAAGTGGTTAAAGTAAAACAAAGTCATACCGAAGTAAATTCGGCATCCTCGTGACTAGCAACCTGTAATGTCCTGTGAGGGGCTGAAACAAGTTCAGAATGACATCCTTGTTGGCATAAAAAAAAGCCTTTATCAATCAGTTGATAAAGGCTTTTCGTTATATCAAGCTAAATGTTTACGCTTTCGTTGCAGGCTTAATGCTCTTCTTCTTATTCTCCGCGTAAAAAGCACCGCCCAAAGCAAGCACCAATAGTATCGAACCTGCAAGCGATATCTTCTCGCCGGTGTAATATGATGCCGGGTGGAAAATAAATTCGATCTTGTGGTTACCTACCGGTATTTGCGCGGCGCGTAACAGGTAATCGGCCCTGAAATATGGTTTCTCTACACCGTCTATCAGCATTTTCCAGCCTTCTTTGTAATACACTTCCGAAAATACGGCCACCTGTGATGTTACCGAACCGCTTTGGTAAACCATATGGTCGGGGTTATAGCTCACCAGTTTAATGCTGCCCACAGTATCCAGCGCGGTTTGCTTATCCTCAATCAGGTTTTTATACTGCTTGTCAACAATAGCTTCTTCTTTAGGGTTGAAGCTACTGATGGCCTGCATTTCGGCATCGGCATTATCGGCAAATTTTACACTTTTTACAAACCAGGCGTTGCCGCAAGCAGTTGAGTTGGTATGCATGGTTACCGCCTGTGTTTTCGGGTCGGTAGTGATAATATACTTTGTGTTCAACATATCCAGCACATCCTGGTTGATGCTGCCGCTAAATTGCCTTTCTTGTATTTCGTCAAAACGTTTCAGTTTGGCGGCATGGTAACCACCTATCGATTTGTAGAAAAATGACGGTTTCGAGTCAGTGAACGGAGATCCCGAAGTCATATCAAATACACGGTAATCCGGATCGGGGTCGCGCAAGATCAGCTTATCCACCTCGCGGGGTTGTGGTTGCTGCATATCTTCTTTAGCAACAAAGCTGTCTTCTTTTACATAGCGTTTATCAATCATCCAAAGGTCAGCCAATACTAAAGCCAGTAAACCGATAGATAGCACGGTAACGTTTGCTTTTTGTTTGATAAATGCCCAAACTAAACCAAAGGTAAGTACCACAAAGATGAATGAGCGCCAGGCATCGGCTTTGGCTAACGAAATACGATCGTGCACCAGGCCGTTCATTACGGCGTTGGCCATCGCGCCGTCGCCTTTAAATGCCTGGGTTAAACCATCCACAATATTTTGGTGATTGCTTGCTTTGAACGACAGGAACATATCGGGCACCAGGGCCAACATCAAACATAAACCACCGGTAATATAAAATGCGATGTATACTTTTTTCAGGATGGCTGCTCTATCGGTAGCATTGATGATCTCGCGGATAGCTAAAAACGCTAAAAGCGGGAAGCACAAAGTAGCAACCGTTAAAATAGATTCGACCGTACGGAACTTGTTGTACAGTGGGAAATAATTAAAGAATAAGTCGGACACGTAGGGCCAGTTTTTACCGAAGGATAGCAGCATCACCAAAAACACTGTACCGGCCAGCCACCATTTCAAACGATCCTTAACGATCAGCAAACCGGCGATGAACAGGAAACAAATTGCCGCGCCGAAGTACCATGGCCCGCCGGTAAACTGCTTTTCGCCCCAGTAAACTGATAAAGATTGCTGTACAAAACCTATGGCCTGGTTTGCATCAACACCTTTATCGGTAAGCGCTTTAACGGCCTGCGAATCCTGATCGAGGGTAGTACTATATCCTCCGCCGTAGAGATTAGGCACTAAAAACGTTAAACTTTCGCTTACACCTTCGCTCCAGGCGTACGCATAATCACGGCTTAAACCATTATCCGGCTCGGGATTGGTGGTAGCATGGTTGGTAAGGTTTGATTTACCACGGTTACTTTCTTTACCGTACTCGTAGGTGCTCCACAACATCGATGCATTAACCGCTACGGCTAAAACTGTAGCCACAGCCAGGTAGCCAACCGCCGTAAAAAAGCTTTTGGTGGTTTTCTCTTTTATAGCGTAATAAAGCTCAACGCCTACTAAAATGATGATGCCTAACAAAAGGTAATACGTCATCTGGATGTGGTTGGCCCTTAACTCCATCGCCAAAAAGAAAGCTGTTAACGCACCGCCCAGCCAATAACGGCCACGCAACGTGAGTATGATACCGGCCAGTATAGGTGCAAAAAAGGCTATGGCAAACTCCTGGTTGGCGTGCCCCGCACCTAAATAAATAATATTATATGATGAAAAAGTAAAGGCTATAGCGCCCGCGGCGGCAAGCCATGGCCTGAGCTTTAAAACACTAAACAGCAGGTACGAGCCGAATAACAGCAGCAAAAAAGTATCGATAGGTACCGGGAAAATTGCCTTTAAAGTTTTAATGACATAAGTGGTGATGTTATTGGTATAAGGCACCCATATCTGGTAAGTGGGCATACCACCAAATAATTGGTTTGTCCAGAGTATGGTTGTGTCCTTGGCCTTGTAGTCGTTAACTTCCTTAGCCATTGCGGTGGCGTGCAAAACGTCGCCCTGGTTAAGTACCTTACCCTGAAAAGCGGGCGTAAAATAAAAGAACGCCAGTACTACAAAAAGCGCTCCGATGGCAAAGTGAATGCCATTCTGTTTAAACCAATTGTTCATTAATTTCGAAATATGATTTCAAAAATAGAAAAATAGGCGGGAAATGAAAGATTTAATTAGTGTGCTCTGCCTAACAGTGCTGCGCGCCGCTTCGCAGGGCAAAAAATAGCAGCACAAGTCCGGCTAAACTTACCACGTAGGCTATAATTTTCGGCTTGTCGTATTCTTCGCGCTCCCGGCGTATCTTATAAAAGTTATAAGCGGCCAGCAAGGCTATGGTTATCCAGAAAAACTTATCGATTTGGGTACACTGGGCAAAAAACTGCATGGCCAATACCAGCACCACGTAATTGGTTATCATGAGGAAGAATGATTGCGGCGTACCAAAGTGCCTGCGTTTATAAACTTCTTCCGGCAGCATGGCTATTTTATTTCTTCGTAATCAATAAAATCACCTTCCGAATCGGGTATCTGGCTTTTTACCTTCGGGGCATAGTCAACCTTGATACGGCCATCAGCCGGGCGACTGGCATTTTGCCTGTAATTTTGCTGAGTATGCTGTTGAGCCTTGCTTACCAGCCTTTGCAGCAACATACGTGTAACTATGCGGAACAACAATGGCACCACATACAAGATCACCCCAACAACTATGATAAAGTCAATTACTTCCATTACCTATTCAATAAAGTGCAAACTTAAGTAAAATTTCAAACTCCATTAAAGCGTGTTGGTATCCCTTAAATATAGTAATATCCATAACGCCAAAAAGTTTTGATTATGATTGATTTACGAATCTAATTGTTACAAACACGTGGTTTGCGCAACCAATTATTGCTTAATAATTACAATCCTGATCAATCGATACGTTTATTAGTCGAATTGCCCACGATCAGCTCAGTATTGTAGGCATGCGTGGTAAACTCGGTAACCGGGTGCGCCGAGCGGGAGCTTTCGATAATCAGTTCGACCGCCTTTTTACCCATATCAAAAGCCGGTTGCCTGATAATGGTTAACGATGGATCGAATATTTTGGTGAACTCGGTATTGGTAAAACCCAGCAGGGCGATATCTTCGGGTATGCGCACATTGCGCATTTTCAACGTCTCGAAGCTCTTCATGGTTATCCTGTCGGATGCGCCGAAAATGGCCTGCGGTTTATCCGGTAAATTAAGCAGTTTCTCAATATTGTTCACCACCTCGTCCTGGTCTCGCCCGCTTTGGCGGCAGTAGCAGATATATTCTTCGCGAACGGGGATACCAGCATCATGCAGAGCTGACAGGTAACCGTCGCGCCGCTCGATAGTGACCGATAGCTTTTCTGAGCTGGTGATGTGCGCGATTTTGGTATAGCCTGAATTAATGAGATGCGTGGTAGCGTTGTAAGCACCTGTAAAATTATCGCACCGCACCTTAAAGGTATCCAACTCGTCGGATGTACGGTCGAGTAGTACAATGGCAATACCCCGGCGTTGTAAATGCTTCAGATACTCAATATTTTGTGAGGGCGATGACATGGAGATGATCAGTCCCTCTACCAAAAACGAAGAAAGATTTTGCAGGAACACCAGTTCGCGCTCAGGCGATTCGAGCGTTTGACAGATCACCAGGTTATACCCCTGCTCATACGCCACAGCCTCGATGCCATTGATAATTTGCCCGAAAAAGTTATTGCTGATAGCCGATACCACAACGCCAATAGTTTTGCTTTTGCCCATTTTAAGGCCCTTGGCAATAGGGTTGGGAACGTAGTGAGTAGCCTCGGCATAACTTAAAACACGTTGTTTGGTTTTATCGCTCACCTCGTGGCTATCTTGCAGCGCACGCGAAACTGTAGATACCGACATACCCAGCGCTTTGGCAATATCAATCAGCCTTACCGAACTTTGTGTGTTATCCTCTTCGCTCATTTAAAACACTAAAATACACAAATCAATTATTAACCGCCCTGTTTGTTGTATTGCAGGCAGCATATTTTACCATCCATAGCGCTCACAAAGGCTACATCGCCATCAGGCAATACCGGGTTTATCAGGCCGTTAGATACTTTATATTGCCATAAAACGCTGCCGCTTTTTACATCGATAACATGTACGATACCCGAATGCGTGGGCACATAAACCGCTTCGTTCTGCTCAATAATTACTGAGGGATCAAGCTCGTAAGGCAATTGTACGGCGGCTTTCCAGGCTACCTGCATCGAGTCGGCCCGGGTTGATATACCCAGCACCTGGCCATCCATGGTTTTGACATACACGCGCGAACTATCGTTAGCCAGGCCCATCGATTCGCGTACCCGTATCTTCGGGTCGAGCTTGCGCCATACTACCTGGCCGGTGGCGGCGCCGAGGCAGGTCATGTACCTGTCGGGCGCTACAATAAATATACGGCCATTGGCGGCTACCGGGTAACAAGCCGCCGCCGAGTACATCCGGTTGGATGAGCCGTTGCTCCATTGCCATACCAGCTTACCAGTGGCACAGCTTAAGGCATAGAAGCCATTGGCCCAATCGCCAAAGTAAACCACGCCTTTATAGATCACAGGCTTATCAACCACAAAACCTTTTACACCGGCAAAATCCCATACTAATTTACCTGTATTAATATCTATAGCCCGGAAGCGACCATCTGACGCACCGATATAGACCACATTATCCTTAACCGCCGGCGAACCTAACACCGGCGCCTGACATTGCAATCGCCACAACAAAGTGCCTTTATTTAAATCAATGCAATACACGTAAGTATCAGATGAGCCGACGATCACTTTATTGCCTGACACTATCGGTGTCGAATATATTTTGCCGCCGGTGGCATATGCCCAAACCCACTTGCCGGTTTGCCTATTTAAAGCATAAATAACGCCTTTGGTATTAGTCAGGATGAGTTTCCCCCCGCCCGTTGCCATACCCGAGCCGATATCGGCATTATCCTGGTAGCTCCATAGTACCCGTACATTGTGATGGCTGGTATTTACCGCGTACGATGGACGATAATAATGCGTGGTGTCATGCTCAAAATGATGATCGAACAGTTTTACCTCGGCCCATTTGCGCATTTTTTGGGTAACAGGGTTACGCTCCTGCACTATCACTTTGCCATCATCAAAAGTGACAATATTGTATCCGCCTACGCTGTCCTTCGCCCGCAGGTTCGATCGGCCCATGATGCCGGGAATGCCCTCAAAATCGTATTTATGGTTGTTGTGGCCGTGCCCGCATAAAATCAACTGGGTGTTTTTAGTTTTCAGCATATCCATCACATTATACCAGTTATTTTGGGATGAATCCTGCGGGTAATGATTTAAGTAAACTACCGGTGTAGTGGGTTTGGTAGTTTTCAATACCGAATCGAGCCAAACCAGATTTTCTCGCGGTACCTGCCCTGGCCCCATGCGCATATTGGGCCCCGAGCTTGTAGCGGCAAACAGGTAGCCGCCGTAGTTAAAGGCAAAGGTTTCTGAGCCGAATATCTTCCTGAAATCGTTGCTCCCGCTTTCCGACCAGTTCGAATCGTGATTGCCGGGAATAGCGTACCATTTAATGTTCAGGCTATCCAGCAGCTGTTTGGCCAGCGTCAGTTCAGTGCAGGCGCCAAATTCGGTAATATCGCCGGTGATGACTACAAATTTCAAATCGTGCTGGCTATTGATATCCTTTACCGTACGGCGCAGATCCTCCGCGGCAGTAGCGTTGCCGATATGGGTATCTGAAACAAATGCGAATTTAAAAGATTGCCCAAAGCCGATATCTGCTATCAACAACATCATCGCTAAACAAGCCAGTAATTTACTTTTCATGCGAATGTTAAACATTACAGGGGCCGGCAATTTACTATTAAAACCTGATGTTTTAATTATACACATCCACCCATCGGTTTTCAAGTCCTATGCGCCTCTTACTCCGGGTAGCTCCAACAGGTCTTTACTGTTGTGCCCGCGTACTTCATTCAATTGCGCGGCCAACCGTATTTTTTGCCCGGTGATGTTCGCCAGATCTTTTTTCATCAGTTCCAGGTCAAAACCTTGCGGCGTTTTGCCATCTTTAAAAAAAGCGGGTGATAGCACGGCATAAGCCTCTTCGGCGTAGGCGAACCAAAAATCCCAGGTCATTTTTCGTTTTTTCCCCCAGCTAATACAGGTGAGGCCTTTTTCATCATAAGCCAGCACACATACCGCATGCCCTCCGTACGATCCGGGCGCACCGTCGCCAATGGCTCCATCGGTCGACAACTCCCAAACTTTTTGCCCTTTAATTGTTATCGGCAACTGCAAACCCACATAAATGCCGCCAAACAAAAATACAGCTTCGGTAACATGCTTTTTTATGTGATGATTTACCGTGGCAAAGGCCTCTATCCCATAACCATGGATGCCGTTTTTCCGCCAGTATTTCAATGCGTCGAGCGCGGTAGCGCCTTTGTCGTTAGCCCCGGTTTTAGCGTCATAACCACATAATCCCGAATAAGCTTTGATAATAGCCGGGGTAGATAAAGTGATCTCTTTCCCGGTATTCAATGTCCAGCTCTGGATCAGGTGTCCCGCGGCTGCCAGTGTACAATTATGCAGCTGCATGTTTTTCATGGCGCCCCAGCGCGATTTCTTTTTGGCCGTCCAGTCGCAGGTTTTGGGTACCTCAGGCAGGTCGGTCTTAATGTAATTAGCATAATCCAGGTTACGCGTATCCGCTTTCACCGGATGTTTCCCCAGTTTTCCGATTACAGGTTCAGGCATATAAAGTAGGTTTTGTGCCTCAAATATAACTCAAAACATAAAACAAAAAGCGCAAGCCTCTTACGATGCTGCGCTTTTTGTGGGATTGACTATATGAAAAAACTGAATTATGAGGCTTGTTGCATAAACTCCTTTTGATAATTCAACGGACTTTTACCGGTTATCTGCTTAAAAAACTTATGGAAGCTGGCGAAATTATTAAAGCCGCTTTCATAACATAGCTGCTTGATCAGCACTTTGTTTTCAATTAGCAATTTGCACGCGTGGCCCACTTTCAGCTCAATTAAAAACTGCGAATAGGTTTTATGCGTGTGCGATTTAAAATACCGGCAAAACGAGTTAGGGCTTACATAAGCTATCGCGGCTATCTCTTCCAGGTGTATTTTATTACGGAAATTGGCTATCGAGTATTCATAAATGGCATTGATACGGTCGTTATCCGAAGAGGCATTGGCGCTGCGGTTAAAACCCAGCGATGATAGTACCGTAATTTTATTGCAGCTGGCGATAGTGTTCAATGCTTCCATCAGTAAGATAATCTTTTCTGTACCCTCGGCCGTAAGCATTTTTTCCAGTATTTCGGCTACTACAACTTTGGTTTTACCATTTATTTTGATGCCGCATTTGGCTTTTTCAAGCACATTTTTCAGCGCTTTATTTTCGGGGAGTTGCAAGAACTGATCGCCCCAAAAGTTTTCGCAAAAATGTGCTACCCTTACATCGGCACTATGCCTAGGGTCTTCTTTAAAATACGATTCGTCAAAGCGCCAGTAGTGCGGCAACTGCGAACCAACCAATATCACATCACCTGCTTTAAAATGGCTAATGTTATCGCCTATAAACTGTGTACCTTCACCTTTTTTAAAGTGTATCAATTCAACCTCGGCATGGTAGTGCCATTTGTTGTTAAAATGAGGAACCAGATCCTGGCGCACACTGAATGAATGTGCAGGTCCTTTAGAGACTTTGAGTAGTTGTGGTTTCATAATGGTTTATATGATGCCTTGGCCGGCATTGGTTTTATATTGACAAGAGTTTTACCTCTTGCTGGTTATACCAAAGTTAGCTGCCAATTGGCTCAGAAAACCATGCTATTTGGGTTATAAATACCCGACAAATCTGTTTTTTGCGCGTGAGTTTTTTAACGGGATATAAAAAGAACTAATAGTTAAATTATTGGTAAACAGGTATTTGAATGAAATTGCTAAACCTCGTTCGCTTTTTGTACCGGATGTTCTTTAGGCGTGTATCCAAAATGCTCCTTAAAACATTTTCTAAAATAATCCACGTCCATAAAGCCTACCATATAGGCCACTTCGTTAACGTTGTACTGACCTTGCTCCAATAACTGGGCGGCACGTTTTACACGTACGGTACGTATAAATTCGATGCCTGTTTGGTTGGTGAGCGATTTGATCTTTTTATAGAACGAGCTCTTACTCATGGCCACTTCCTGGCTCAGTTGTTCAACGCTCAGGTCGGCATCGGTAATGTGGTGTTCAATGTAGCTTAACACCTTCATTAAAAAGGCTTCGTCAAGGCTGCTTATCGCGATGTTTTGCGGCTCGAGTTTAATCTCCTTCTGATAACGTTCGCGCAGCTTTTGCCTGTTTTCTATCAGGTTCCACACCCGCGCCTCGATCATATTGAAATTGAAAGGCTTGGTAATGTAATCGTCGGCGCCGGTTTCCAGGCCCTCCATTTTAAATATCAGCTGGGTACGGGCGGTAAGCAGTATTACCGGTATGTGGCTGGTGTCGATATCCGATTTCAACCTGCTGCATAACTCAATGCCGTTTAATCCCGGCATCATTACATCGCTGATAATAATATCCGGGCTAACCTGTTTGGCCAGTTCCAATCCATCCAAACCGTTAACCGCGGTATGTACTTCAAAATCGGTGGCGAAACCCTCTTTAATAAAATTCAACACGTCCTCATTGTCTTCCACAATGAGCATCGAAAAGCTTTCGCGATTGTCCTGCTTTAATATTTTTGCCTTTTTAAGCTCCAATTGCGCTTTTACCGATTTTTCGGTTTGGGTATAGCTCAAAATATCTTCGCTATCGCGATAGTTTCCGGCAATTTCATCGGCCTTTAAATGCGCTTTGCCTAGTGGCAGATCGATGGTGAAACGCGTTTCTCCTGGCTGATCCGCCGCTTCCGGCCGGCTTTCAACACTCAGTTTACCATGATGCAGCTGTACCAGTTCTGCCGAAAATGCCAGTCCCAAACCGGTGCCTTCCACTTTGATATGATCTTCGTAATGATAAAACTGGCTAAATATTTTATCGATATTCCCGGCAGGTATACCACGGCCGTTGTCTTCCACAACTATCAACGCGCTATCTTCTGTGGCCGATACAGAAACAGTTACTTTACCATAATCTGGCGTAAATTTTATCGCGTTCGACAACAGGTTGTACAGTACCTTTTCCAACTTATCCCGATCAAACCACACTGGTATTTCAGCCTGCTTCGCATTAAATTTCAGGCTGATGTTTTTTGCCTTGGCCAATCCTACAAAAGCCAGTTTTATCTCTCTGGTAAAGGCTACGATATCGCCTTCGGCAGCCTGCAGGTGCATGTGGCCGCTTTCCAGCTTCCGCTTGTCCAGCAGCTGATTGATCAACCTGATCAACCGTTCGCCGTTGCGCTGCATCAGCATCAGTTGGTTCAGCACCTTGTTATTGCCCACATTCATCTCAATCATCCGCTCCAACGGCGCCATGATCATGGTTAACGGTGTTTTAATCTCGTGCGAGATGTTGGCGAAAAAGCTCAGTTGCTTTTGGGCCAGTTCCTGATCCTTAGCATGGCTCAGCGATTCGAACTCCAACTCATTCTTCAACCTCTCTGTTTTTTTGGAATATGCATTGAAAAGGTACAGCAGGAATATGATGAGCGCCGCATAACCCAAAAAAGCGTACCAGGTTTTATACCAGGGCGGTAAAACGGTTATTTTTAAAACCCGTGGGCTTTCGTTCCAGATGCCATCGTTATTGGCGGCTTTAATTTTAAAATAATAAGTGCCGGGGTCGAGGTTGGTATAGGTGGCTATGCGCAGGTTACCTACATAATGCCAGTCGCTATCCGAGAAACCTTCCAGTTTAAACGCGAACTGGTTTTTTTCAGGGTTGATATAATTCAATGCCGCGAATTTGATACTAAAAAATGCCTGGCTATATTTCAGTATAATCTCTCTCGTTTCGTCGATCGGCTTTTGCAGCGGTGAATCGTTAGTGCCAAAGTTGACCGATTTATTAAATATCGAAAAATCAGTAAATACCACCTGCGGTTTTACATTGTTTATCCTGATTTGAGCCGGGTTAAACATGGTTATCCCGTTTATTCCGGCAAACAACAGGTTGCCATCGGGCGTTTTAATACCCGTACCCGTAGTAAACTGATTACTTTGCAGGCCATCGGCTACGCTATAGTTGGCTATATTAAGTGTACTTTTATCGAATGGCGGCGCAAAAGTTTTAAAAGTTATGCACGATATGCCCCGGTTGGTACTTACCCACAAACGCCCGATCTTATCCTCTAAAATGGCATGTATGCTGCCGTTTGCTATGCCCTGGCTTTCGTTGATGCTGTAAAAACGATTTGCGGCAGCATCAAAATAATTTAGCCCCCCACCATCGGTACCTACCCATAAGTGCTTCTGTTGATCTTTAAAGATCGAAAGTACCGCGCTATTGTTTAGCGTGTAATGATGCGATTGATCGATGTGATAGGTATCCGGGTTATGGGATGAAAGATCGAGCGCGCATAGCCCATTATTTTTCTGACCCATCCACATCCTGTCGCCATCTTTAAAAATAGCGGTCAGGTTATTTTCGGGCGTTTGGTAATAATGAACCTTGTTATCATTGGTGAGATAATACAAGCCGCTGAAGTTGGATGCTATCCACAGGCCGTGCTCATCGCGCAATAACACATAGCTGTGTATGAAGCCAGGCGATGATGGTTTAGGGATTATATTAACCGGAGTAAAAATACCGGTACGCTTATCAAAAATGGTGAGGCCGCTGCCTGTAGCTACCCATAATTTATCAGGGTCAGGATGACTCTCGATAGATTTAATACTATTTCCGAGTAGCTCGCGGCTCGCACCATTAAACTGGTAATAAACGTGGATGTTTTGCAAATCGGCGTCCAGGTGATTGAGGCCGCCATCGTCGGTGCCGATCCAATAATCTTTAGCGTTGCCATTGGCAATAGCATTTACTATGCCGTACGATAAACCATTGTTATTGCCCCGTTTTAACCCTAACGAGTAGAAATTATCGTATTGGCTGTACACCGAATTTAATCCTCCGTTGTAGGTACCTATCCAGATGTTGTTCTCGTTATCCTTAAAAATACAGCGGATGGAGTTCTGGCTTAGCGAATTCGGGTTGATCGGGTCGTTAGTGAACGATCGTATTTGCTGGGTTTGGGTATTGATGATATTCAGTCCTTTTTTAGTGCCCACCCACAGCATGTGATTCTCTCGTTCCAGTACCGTGCGCACCGTGCTGCTTAACAAGCCATTCTGCTGGGTGTAGTTATGGCAGGTGGCATCCTTTACCCGGTAGTAAAACAAGCCGTTAGTTTCAGTAGCTATCCAGTAATTGCCTTCGCTGTCGCGGATGATATCACGCACCAGAGGATTGATCAGTTGGGTGCTTTGACGCAACGGAGCAGGCAGCGGAATAAAGGCTTTTTTTTGCAGGTCGTATATCTTCAGTGCATTGCCTGCGCCGATCCACATTTTATCACCATCCATAAAAAGGCAGGTTACCTTGCTCTTTCCGCAGATGTTTGATTTGTTGAGCAACTTTTTGTTCGCATCGGTTCCTTTTGGGTCAAGTTCATATAACCCATGATCGGATGTAGCAACCCAAATCCGCCCGGTTTTATCCTGGGCCAAATCCAGCACCGTATAGTTACCGCTGTAATCGTTGATCCTGAAACGGGTAAAACACTCCTTATCAGGATCGTACATATTCAGCCCATCTACAGTACCCGCCCAAATGTTGCCTTGTTTATCTTTAAATAATTTATTGATCTTGTTGTTACTGATGCTGCCGGGATCTTTAAGATCGTTTTTAAAAACTTTAAATTCCAGCCCGTTGAACCTGCTCAGGCCATCGAAAGTAGCCACCCAAATGTAGCCTTTACTATCCTGCAAAACCGACATTACCGTATTCTGCGACAGGCCGTTATCCACATTGATATTTTTAAATACCAGCTGATTTTGTGCATAGCTGTAGCCTGCCCATAAATTGTACAGGCAAAAAAAGAGGAACAGTATGCGCGATACCTTTTTCAAGTAGCCAATAAAGGGTTTAATGGAACAATGGTTAGTCTTTCAGCATACTAAGTTAACTCAAAAATATGTACCAAAAGCTAAAAACCTTCTGATAGCGCTTAAATTATGCCAAAATAGCTTAACAACTTACTCAAATCCTAAACGATAAATTATTACCAGCTGCTTTCTTTGTAGTAACAATTTTCATCAGGCGATAAGTATCGCAATAATTGTCAAACCAACATGTTAAGCAAACCTCATACTTTTTTACAGATACATCCAAAGGATAACGTACTTGTAGCCCTGCAAAACTTAACCCAAGGCACTATAGTTACGCATAACAACCAATCCATTACGCTAACAACAGATGTAGCCGCCAAGCATAAATTTACAATGTACAACCTGCAACCCGGCGATCCTGTTTTTATGTACGGGGTATTGGTGGGCAAAGCCGTCGAGCCGGTGGCGAAAGGGCAGGCCATCACCATAAAAAATGTACACCACGCCGCCGAAGATTTCACCCTTGGCCAGCGTAAAACCAGCTGGCACAAACCTGATGTGGAGAGATGGAACGAAAGAACCTTTATGGGCTATCACCGCGCCGATGGCTCGGTGGGCACAGCCAATTACTGGCTGGTGATCCCGTTGGTTTTTTGCGAAAATCGTAATGTGGAAGTACTGAAAGACGCCCTGGTGAACAAGTTGGGCTATAAACGTCCGAAAGCTTTCGAACACGACGTAGAGAATCTGATCAACCTGTACCAAACCGGGCGTTCAGTTGAAGAGATTTTGACTGCCGACATCCACGGTACGCCGTCGGCTAACGGGCAGCATCGTATTTTTGAAAATATCGATGGCATCAAGTTTTTAACACACGATATGGGCTGTGGCGGTACACGCGCCGATTCGGACGCTTTGTGCGGCTTACTGGCCGGATATATTACTCATCCCAATGTTGCAGGCGCCACGGTTTTAAGTTTGGGCTGCCAGCACTCGCAGGCAAGTATTTTGAAAGAAGAAATTCAAAAACGCAGCCCGGAGTTCAAAAAACCATTGCTTATACTCGAGCAGCAGAAAGAGGGAACAGAGAATAACCTGTTACAAAAAGCCATCAAACATACATTTGCCGCTTTGATGGAGGTAAATAAAACCAAGCGCGAACCAGCGCCTATCGGTAAGCTTTGTATCGGGTTGGAATGTGGTGGTTCTGATGGTTTTTCGGGCATATCGGCCAACCCGGCACTGGGTTATGTATCGGATATATTGGTGGCTTTGGGTGGTTCGGTAATTTTAGCCGAGTTCCCCGAACTATGCGGTGTTGAGCAGGAATTGAGCGACCGCTGCGTGGACGAGGATACCGCGCAAAGATTTATTAACCTGATGCGGGTTTATAACAAGCGGGCCGAAGAATCGGGTTCGGGCTTTTATGCCAATCCTTCACCCGGCAATATTCGCGACGGTTTGATCACCGATGCCATCAAATCGGCCGGGGCGGCAAAAAAAGGTGGCACTTCGCCCATCACCGATGTGCTCGATTATCCCGAAAAGGTAAACAAACCCGGGCTAAATCTTTTATGTACCCCAGGTAACGATGTGGAAAGCACCACTGCCGAAGTAGCCGCGGGCGCCAATATTGTATTGTTTACAACCGGCCTGGGAACACCTACCGGTAACCCGATCGTTCCGGTGGTTAAAATATCTACCAATTCGGCAGTATATAAACGGATGCATGATATCATCGACCTGGATTGCGGCACTATCATCGACGGCACCGAAACTATCGAACAATCTGCCGAACGTATCCTCGACCATGTGATCGAAGTGGCCAGCGGTAACCTGGTTGTTAAATCGCAGCAATTAGGTCAGGATGATTTTATACCCTGGAAGAGGGGTGTTTCGCTGTAAAAGGCGTGCATTCCTCTCGCGAAGGCACAAAGCAAGACCAAGCTTAAATCCTTAATGCCTTCGCGTCTTTGCGAGAAACAAACTCAAATTAACCCTGTCAATCTATCCAGATCAACGGATGCCGTACCGGTAAATTACGGATCACTTCTTCTACTTTAGGATCGTGATTAAGGCGCTTCCAGGTGTTGAGCCAGTCGCTGTTACCATAGGCTATCGCGCCAAATACCAGCGAGGGTTGCGCTACCGGCCATTCGTCCCAATACATTACATCGTGGGCATAGGGCCATTTGCTCTTATCGGCCAGGTAAGGGTATAAAAAGCTGATGGCTGTTTTAATGGAGCGACCATCAGCAGTTTTGTATTCCCAAAGGTTGTTGTCTTTGGTGCTCAATATCTGGCAAAGGGTAGTCAAAGCATCCAGGTCGAAGATGGAATAGCCGAACGGTTTGGTGCGCTTCAATTCCAAAGGAAGGCTACCATCTGCTGCTACCTGGTTAGGCAAAAAGATATATTTATAGCGATTGCTGCAGCTATCCATCACCGTTTGGTTATGTGTAAAGCGCGCGAAGCAGGCAGTTTGCATAGCCCAGCAGGTGCCGTGGTTATTTTTGGCTGCCTTTTCTTCCAGGCCATTTTTGCTGGTGGTTAGCCATACAATGTATTGTGTAAACCAGTCTTTTACGCCTTTAACTACACTTTTATCTATGGCTTTGTCCTGTTCCATGGCCATCAGGCCCTGTACTACTTCCATTAGTTGTATGGTATCGATAATACCGATGCCGCGGCCGGTTGTGATTCCCTTTAAAGCCTGCGCGTATTGCAGGTTGGGGTTCATCAGTGTTTCGGGATTGATAAACCATGCTTTTAAGTGTATAAGAGCATGCTTTACGTATTTAACCTCATGGGTGAGTTTATAGGCCGATGCCAAAGCGCCGATGATGCGGCTAAAACGGATCATGGCCAAACGGTGCGCTACAAAATTATCGGGATTGGTTAAGCCGTCTTTTTGAATATATGGTCCGTTAGGGTTTTTAGGGTCGGGCCACCAGTAATCGCCTTCCGAATAAAAATCGTGTTTGCCACCAGCGCTGCGGCTACAGGTTTGGGCCGTTACGGTTACAGGCTGCTGCTGCATAGCCCATTCGGCCTCGGCCATTACACTTTTGCGCAGGGTTGCAGTTATTTCTGATTTGAATGACGGTTCGGCAGTCGGTTTAACGGTAAACGCGGAAAGCGTTATGAATACAAAGGCTATAATGTTTTTCATATTACAATTGATGCTAAGGTATATGCTTATACCGGTAATTTATTCAGTGTTATTAGCAAATTGCGTTAGGGAAGCGGATACCGACCTTTCGACGGGCTCAGGGCGGGCCTGTGGCTAATGCCTGTGCAGTATGAGCGGATAGCGGCCGCAGGTAACGCCCGAAATAATAATGATTGATCGGGCACAAGTAGCTTTTGCACACTTACCCAACCGACATACTTGCGCCAGCAAAGGAATAGCAACGCCGGGAAATAGAATCAAGAATCAAGAGCCAAGAATCAAAATATTCACCTACCATTGATATCCTTTTTCGGACTGTCTGACTTCAGCCTTCCGACTACCGCTCCTCCCTTACTCCGTCATCATCTTAAAGGTAACCTTGCCAACGGTATTCGGCTTGCCTGCAACCGGCGCGCTGATATTGCCTTTCAATTTCCCGTTCACTTTCTCCACTTTAATATCCCTGAAGCTGTATTCGCCTTTTTCATAATTAAAGGTTTCGCCGTCGTCATCATATAAACGATAAGTCCCCGGTTTATCACCATAGTAACGTACTTCAATATCCACTTTGGTACCCGATGAGGGAGCGTGCAATATAGCCGGCATCATGGGAATAATACCTCCGTCCTTAACATACACCGGTATTTTATCAAGCCCTGGCGTAACGGTGATCACCTGCCCGTTGCCGGCAAATTTGCCGGTATAAAAATCAAACCACTTACCCTTGGGCAGGATAACCGTACGTGTAGTTTGCCCGGTAAACATGGGCGCTACCAGGATATTTTCGCCGGCCATGTATTGATCTTTGATCTCCTTTTGCGATGCTTCTTCGTAGGGATTTTCCTCCAGGTTGGTTTTCTTTTTCTGCGCATCTTTCGCTACTTCGATACCCTGAAAACCCGGCTCCAGGCTCATGGCCCTGAATGGCGGGATACCCTGGTAATGATATCTGGCAAATTCGCTATACCAGTAAGGCATCATTTGCATACGCAGGTTGGCCAGTTGTTTTACCTGTTCGGCCACTTCGGGGAAAGTCCAGGGTTTGGTGCCGCTCGCCCAGGCATTGATCATCGCCATCGGCGAAAATATGTTCGACTGGAACCTGCGCAGCCATTCCTCGGCCGTTTTTGAGGCACGTACCTCAGGCGTCCATAACACGCCCGCAAAACCGCTGTTGATCAACGCCGTGATAAAATCCTGGTGATTGTAATAGTCGTTATAGATTACATAAGGCAAATTGCTGCCGCCACCGTTCGAAGCACGCACCAGCCCGTAGGTGCGCTGGTTTTTATTATGATACAGTTCGGTAACATAGCGTTGCATCATCAACCCGTAGGTTTGGCGCATTTGTTCGGCGGTATGGCCTGATGGAAAAACGGCCACATCGGGCCAAAGGTATACGTCGCCACCATCAACCTCGTCCATTTTGTAGCCGCTTACGCCGATATCCACCTTATTTTTTTCCAACTGGCCGAAAAATATCTTTCTTGCTTCGGGCATGCTGATATCGGCCACAGCGCCATTCCAAACCGTATGCGTACCGGTATAAGGCAGCATGCTTTGATAAATGGAGGCTTCGGGCGAAATATAGGGGTTGGTCCACAAGTTAATGCGGATTCCTTTTTTCAGCATATCCTGCACTAAACCTTTCGGGTCGGGAAAACGGGTTTTATCCCAATCGAAAGTGCAGGGGTATGATTTGCTTTGCCAGCCCGGCTCCAGCCCGATAAAATCTAATGGGTAACCTTTTTCTTCGAAATTTTTTGCTTCCTCGGCAACGCCGCTGGCATCGGTGAGGCGTTGCATCCGTTGCGTAAAACCTAAGCCCCAGCGCGGAGGCAGGCAGCCGCCACCGTTCAGCAGGTTATATCTGCGGACAGCATCCAGCGTGGTGGGGCCGCCAAAAACGTAGATCTCGGCACCCTCGGCAGCTATCAGCATGGATACGTTATCCGAGTAAGGTTTTGAGCTCCAGTTTTTATCCAGGTTACGATCCTGCACTTTGGCAGGCGTTTTACTGTCGCGCAACACGGCCGTGCCCGCGTAAACTTTAATGTAACGCGCGCTATTGATAAACACGCCATAGCCCCTGGACGATACATAAAAAGGCGTTGGGCAATGCGTATGGCCATCATCTTTACCGGCATAGTTATCTACATGCAGGGTCAATATCTTTCCCCGTTGGTGCACGGTTTGAAAGTTTAGCCCGAAGCCGTACAGTTGTTCTTCTTTCTCAAGCGGAAAACTTAAATACGTTTTACCATCGATGATCTTCGCACTAATATCGGCTTGCGGCAATGGGAATTTGGCATCGCCCATTTCAACCAGCCCGGCGTGATAAGGCATAGCACCGGCAGTTCTTAGCAGATCGAAGGCCTCGGGTTTGCCGGCAACAGCTTTCCATATACCGGGTTCAACCTGGGTCCAGGTGAGTTGTTGGGCATGTAGTTGCAGGGCAGTTAGCCAAAACAGGCTGTAAAGAATATATTTCAGGTATCTCATTTAGTATCTATAAGCACCTAAATAAAAAAATATACGGGGCTGTTTCTTCTTCGCGTTTAGCTAACTATTCAATCCATTTGGCTTAACTGATCAGCATAAAACTACTTTTAATAGTATATTGCAGTGTTTTTAAAACCTGAGAAAAATGTCCAACATCAACCTCATTATAGAAGAGCGACCGCGTAACATTGGTAACTTTATGGTTGGCCGCCTGCTGCCGTTTAAGGATAAGCGGATGGTGGGCCCGTTTATTTTTATCGACCACATGGGGCCCGCCCAAATGCCTGCGGGGCAAAATTTCGATATCCCGCCGCACCCCCACATCGGTTTATCAACCTTAACATTTTTGTTTGAAGGGAACGTGATGCATAAGGACAGCCTGGGCACCGAAATGGAAATTACACCCGGACAGGTTAACTGGATGACGGCGGGGAAGGGCATCGTTCATTCGGAGCGGACGCCCGCTTATCTGCGCCAGCAAACCAAAAGCCTGCACGGTTTACAGATATGGGTAGCGCTGCCGGCTGAGTTTGAAGAAATGGAACCCACTTTTTTCCATGCCAATGCCGAGGATTTGCCGTACTGGGAGGCCGATGGCGTGACATACCGGTTGATAGCCGGCGAGCTGATGGGTAAAAAGTCGCCTGTGCCGGTTTATAGCAAGCTTTATTTCCTGGAACTGAAAAGCACAGCACGGCAAACAGTAAAAATTGGTAGCGAGCTTTACGGCGAGGCCGGCCTGTACATTTTAGAAGGTAGTATTGAAAGCGATGGTACCACGTTTGAACCTAAGGAATTGCTGGTAGCTAAAGACAATACCCTTTGCGAATTTGCTATGAACCCCAATACTACCATTTACTTTTTTGGCGGCGAACCTTTTGCCGAAGAGCGTTTTATTTACTGGAACTTCGTATCCTCAAACCGCGAACGAATTGAGCAAGCCAAACAACGCTGGCGAGATCAGCAGTTTCCACCGGTGCCCGGCGAAACGGACTTTGTGCCGCTGCCGCTGGAAAACCCGAATCTGAAACCGCATTGATAATGTTTATTCAAACACTACCGTCTTATTCTTATAAACAAACACCCGGTCGTCAAACACCAGTTGCAGGGCCTTAGCCAACACCGATGTTTCGATCTCTTTGCCAGCCTTTACCATGTCGGCAGTGGTAAAGCTATGGTTTACAGGGATGATCTGTTGCGCAATGATCGGGCCCTCGTCCAGGTCGTCGGTTACAAAATGCGCCGTAGCGCCGATCAGTTTTACCCCACGCTCAAACGCCTGCCTGTAAGGGTTAGCGCCTATAAAGGCGGGTAAAAATGAGTGGTGGATATTGATCAACTTCCCGCTGAACCGGGCGGTGAATTGCGGTGTTAAGATGCGCATAAATTTAGCCAACACCACATAGTCGGGGTTGTATTGGATGATCTGCCCGGCTATTTCCTGTTCAAACTGTTCTTTGCTTTTTTGCTCATGCGATATCCAGAAGAAAGGAATATCAAAGCGTTCGCAAATATCCTGCAGTACGTTATGATTGCCGATGACACACAATAAACTGGCACCCAACGTGCCAAAATAATTGCGGACAAGGATATCAGCCAGGCAATGGTATTCTTTAGTTACCAATACCACTATCCGCTTTTGCGGAGTGGGATTAATGGTTACCACAGCGTCCTGGGGCAAAACGCCTCTCAGTTTTTGCTCAAAATCATCGCTCACACTGGTTTGCGAAACTTCAACGCGTACAAAAAATAGGTTTTCGATAGTATCCACATGCTCGCGCATGGATACGATATTCAAGCCTTCGTTAGCTACCACGCCCGATATGGCCGCTACCAAGCCAACCTTATCCGGGCATTGTATAACGATGATCATCCTTCAAATAAAAGGCAAAAACATGCAATTTGCAACACTATTTCCAAACCACCACATCGGCAGTGTTTAAAGTGCGGCTACCGATCAATACTTTGGCTGTTGCCGGAATAGGCACGGCAAATGCTTTCGGCGAGTAATTTACCCCAACCCAGAAGCCATCGCGCCACTCCAGTATCACGCCTTTTGGCAGGTTCATCACCGGGATGCCTGCCTGCGTGTATACTTTTTTCAGAGCGTCTTTTTCCAGTGCACCGTCATCCGTATCGGGGCCTACAAAGGTAACTGTGCCTTTACCTAACTTATGATTGATCACTGCTGCGCGGCCTGCATAGTATTGGTTGCTATAAGCCGCCCAAACATCCGTACCCGGCATAGGGTCAACCACGTCGGCCCAATTGTTCCACTTGTAACTTTTTAAACCCATTTTCACTGTGCCCCACACGGTATCGGGCAGCAGATCGTAGAACGATACCTTAGCGCCGATCAGCTTAGAAATTGGCTCGGAATAATGCATTTCCCACAATTTATCGTTACGATCTTTTTGCCCGGTGCGGCAGCTTAATACCAGGTGGCCTCCGTCTTCTACATATTTTGTCCAGCGATCCACCAGCCTGGCATCCAGCAACTCGTAAGCTGGCGCCACCATTACGGGGTATTTGCTAAAGTCCTTGTCTTCGGTTATTACATCAACCGGGCAATTCAGTTCTTTCAAGGCACCGTAATAACGCATCAGGTGATCCATAAAGTTCCACTGGTTGGTTTGCGGTTGGTTATCTTCTTCCCAGCGGTTATCCGGGTTGTACAAAACGGCGGTTAAACGGGAAGCATAATCCTTCGGCATTTTGGCGTTTGGATCGTATTCCTTTTTAAGGCTCCGCATCTCTTTGATCACCTTGATGTACTCCTCGCCACTGCGGCTTGGGGTAACGCCATCCGTGCTGATAATACCGTAGTGGTATTGCTCGCCACCGGTTAAGGGTTGTTTAAAGCGGTAATTGCACACAAACTTATTGCCACCGGCAAAGGCATGCCATATCCACATACGCACCACGCCGGGTGTAGGCTGCGGGTTAAACTTGCCCCAGTTTACCTGCCCGGGCTGTAGTTCCATTACACCTGTTGTGCCATTTATCGGCCTGAATAAATCGTTTGAGAAAGCGATGCTTGTTGGCGAACCTATCCGGAAACCTTGTGGGCCAAGCCCTTTATCATATCCGGCCACCAGGTATTTGGTATAAGTTACAAAATCCATGTTAGTCATGCGGGTAGGGTCAACCTGGTCATGTGTAGGCATCAGGTTGGTGGTGATCCACTGTTCGGGCAGGATGTGTTTGCGCAGGATATCGTATTGCATGCCTAAAAATTGGGTTATCTCATCCGCATTGAAACGCTTAAAGTCTAAAATAGCAGCTGGGTTTGCCTGCGCAATGAGCTCTTTATTATTAGGGCAGCGTATCTGACTAAAATCGCTGTAACGGATACTCCAAAAGGCGGTACCCCAAGCTTTGTTGAGTGTTTCTATATCGTGATATTTGTTCTTCAACCATTTCTGGAAGCTGGCCTGCGCGGCAGGGCTATAATCATATTGCCCATAATGCGATGGCTCGTTATCCAGTTGCCAGCCCCAGATGCGCTTATCGTTAGCGTAGTGTTTGGCTATGGCCTCCACCATTTTGCTTACGTACTCGCGATACACCGGGCTCGACCAGCTGCATTGTTGCCGCGAGCCGTGCTGCATAGTAACGCCATTTTCGTTCATCATTAAAACCTCGGGGTGTTTTTGTTCCAGCCAAACCGGCGGCGTTGGCGACGAAGTACACATGATGACCTTGATGCCGTTCTGATGTGCCAATTCAACTGCTTCGTCCAACCATTTAAAATCAAACTTACCTTCTTCGGGCTCGATAAACGCCCAGGCAAACTCGCCGAAATGCGTAAAATCGAAGCCAACTTCGGCCATCTTTTTCAAATCGCGCGCCCAATACTCGTGTGGCCATTGCTCGGGGTAATAGTACGAGCCGATAGGCATCAGATCAGCTTTAGGGAAGAACTTATCGGCGTTTTGTGCCGACACGGTATCAGATAGTGCGACGAATAGTAAACACAGACATATGCCACTTGCGTGGCGAAGGGTTTTGAACGATAACATGCTGCTTGTTGGTTTAGGGCAGCAATATATTTATTATTTGTCAGTTTGACACCGTACAAAAAGAAAAACCTTTGCGATCCGTATCATAGCCCTTCGCGCGGGAGCTATGATCAGGATCACAAAGGCAAAATTTTTACCGGCTTAATTGCTTACAGCAGTAAAATCAGTAATAAAATAATAATAATGATAGCGCCTACCGACAGATAGATACCACCGCCGCCACCTGCTGCGCTGATGGCATTGGCTTCATGGCGCATGCTTTTCAGTTCGGCTTTCAGTTCTTTCTTATCGGCGCGGGTTAGCTGCGATTTATCCATCGCCCTGATCTCGTCAACACGGGTTTTGATCTCCTCGATACGGGCCTGACGTTGTTCGGCCGTCATAGTAGCGATATATTCTTTGGTATAAGGCGTGTAGGGCGTGCCGAGGCCGGCAGCTTTGGTATTTATGGCGAACATTAACATGAGCGCGGTTGCCAATAGGTACATTTTTGTTTTCATGGATCTGGTGGGTTATTTATCATACATAAACCACGAACGGCAAAAATTGTTTTGAGAAATGAGAATCAGGAATGTAACAAAGCAATAGTTATAATTTGTAAGCCAGCCCAAAGTTAAATGCCAGCCCACTGTATTTTTGGGTAAAGTAAGGCATATAGCTGCCTCCGCCAATATTCCAGCCGTAGATGCGCAACGGTACGGTTTGGCTGTTCTGATAAATATCCAGTTTGCGGCTGCCAATACCCAAAAAACCACTCAAGGTAAGTTTACTATCGGGCTTATATTGCGTAGTGATACCGATGTTAGAGTTTCGATACTGCACATAACGGCTGTTAAACCTGGCAGCGCTTAGCCTGTACGAGCCAAAATCGCCTTTAAAACCGGCGCCGAGGGTCCATTTGTCGTTCAGTTTAAAATCAAGGCGTGGCACTAATGGCAGCGGCCCGCTCAGTGTAATATTATCGTTCAGATGCCATATCATGGTAATAACAGGCAATATCTGGCTGCCGCTGAATTGGTATTGATAGCCCATGCCAAAACCTAAAGCGAACTTTTTGCTCGTTGGGAACAGGAACAGCACTTCTGACTTGAAGCGCAAATCCTCATCCGAAATATCGTTAAAATCAGATGCCAGCAACGGTTCTGCATGAATTGACAGGATGGTTTTTTGCCCCAACTTAGTATGGTAACCTACCGAAAGACCAATGGTTTTATACGATGCACTATCCAGCAGCGAGTGAGTATCGTTGATGTTGAGCAGGCCAAGCTCGGGTCCGATACTGAAACCTGAACCCACCGGGAAAACCAATTTGATGCCGTTGCTGATAAATGTACCGCCGCCTTTGCTGGCGGCCGTTTTACCGAACGAGAAATCGTACGAAAGTTTATCTTCGTTTTGGGCTTTCGCGAACAAGCAATAACAAAGTGTTATCGCTAAAAGGAATGGTTTAACCAAACGCATAGTATAAATTTCAGGTGCCTGAAGATACAAAATACCTGTAAGTTAAAGCATCCGTTAGTACTTCTGATAAACATTATACAGAATGTTCAGATCTAATTGCGTCCATTTACCGCTGATATCGCTTTGTACAAAGTGACGTTTAAAGGCTACGATGGCGCTGTTCAGGTCGCTGGTATCATAACCCATCAGGCGCATGGCGATAACCGGGTCGAAGTTCTCAGGTGCAAGTTCCAGCACATCATCGCTCCAGTAACCAAAGCCATGCTCAGCGAGCCTTTTCCAGGGGAACAACGGTCCGGGGTCGGGTTTGCGTTTTGGTGCAAAATCTTCATGGCCGATAAAATTAGCGGTAGGTATGCCGTAAGCTTTTTTCAGTTTAGCCAGTAAGGATAACAGGCTATTGATCAGCGGCTCGGTAAAGGGTTCTTCGCCGTTATTATCAAGCTCGATACCGATCGAGCAACTGTTCATATCGATCACACTACCCCACTTACCTATGCCGGCCTGATTAGCACGCAGGTAATCATTCACCATGTGCACTATTTTGCCGTCGCGGCCTATTACATAATGTGCGCTAACAGCTGTGCGTTTTAAGGTAAAAGTACGCTCAGTCTCGTCTAACGAGTTTTGCGCCGTGTAATGAATGATCACATAAGCAGGTTTGCGGATACCGAAGTTTACCGTGCCCACCCACTCGGAAGGAATGCTCATGCCCATCGAGTCGGTCAGCATCGCAGGCTGTTCCAGTTTCAACATCCTGGCAAACGAATCAGCCTGGTGGGTATATATTTTGTTAGTGGCGAAATACTTGCCCTTAGGCGAACAGGATGCCAGTATAGCAAGCACGGCAAAGCACAGATAAACGTAGATGTTCTTCATTCAATTATTACTGAGGGGTTAACAATGTGCTAATTAACTAAATATCTTTGATAACACATGGCTGTTTCTGCAATTGCAGGAAGAAGAATCAATTATTTCTTAAACCACTTCCAGCTAGCCAATAATAGGCCAAACTCCCCGGCGGGTTGTTTTTGTAATGATTTATGATGGGTTTTATGCGCGCGGCGGATGCCGTTGAGATAACGATTACTGGTTCGGAAAGCTTTGACGCGGTTATGGATGAACCAATCGTGAAAAATGAAATAGATAATGCCGTATAAGCTGATGCCGGTACCTATCCAAAAGCGACAATCTGAATTTAGATGACCCAGCCACATCAGCCATAAAGCAATCCCGGCAAACATCAGGCTGAACAGATCATTCAGCTCGAACCGACCGTGTTTGGGTTGGTGATGCGTTTTATGGATAAACCACAACGGCCCATGGAACAGGTATTTATGGATAAACCAGGAGAAAGCCTCCATGAACACGATGGTGAGCAATATAATTCCAATATCCGTGATAGTTCTCATGCGTGTAAATTACAAATGGCAGCCCTCAAAAGCCGCCATTATTTTTTACTATTGTAACTTTAAAGCCTACAGAGTAGGGGTGAGGAGAAATCTTCTGCCTTTGGCATACTCGTGCGTATCGCAGAAGATTTCTCTTTTCGCGCAACACTCTTTCCCCATGCTTGCTCAATCGAAATGACAGAGTTAAAAATCCGAGTCAAAATCCGACATCCGATATTAAATATGTATCGCCCTGTTCTCGGTAGCGGCAAGGCAGGCCTCGCGCATGGCTTCGGTATAAGTTGGGTGAGCGTGGCTCATGCGGGTAACGTCTTCAGCACTGGCGCGGAACTCCATGGCGCAAACGGCTTCGGCTATCATATCAGCAGCACGCGGACCGATAATGTGCACACCTAATATTTCGTCGGTAGCGGCATCGGCCAAAACTTTAACAAAACCATCCATATCGCCGCTGGCCACAGCGCGGCCGCTGGCACGGAACGGGAACGAACCTGTTTTGTATTTAACGCCCGCTGCCTTCAGTTGCTCTTCGGTTTGGCCCACGGCGGCAACCTCGGGCCAGGTGTAAACCACACCCGGGATGAGGTTGTAGTTGATATGTGGTTTCTGGCCGGCGATGATCTCGGCAACCATAGTCCCTTCATCTTCGGCTTTGTGAGCCAGCATAGCGCCGCGGATAACGTCGCCAATGGCGTAAACACCTTTAACGCTGGTTTCCATGTGCTCGTTGACGGTGATCTTACGGCCGCGTTCTTCAACAGTGATGCCTATTTTATCCAAGCCTAAACCATCGGTATAAGCGATACGGCCAACAGCCACCAGGCAGTAATCGCCTTTCAGTTCCATCTTTTCGCCTTTGGGGTTATCGAAAGTTACGGTAACTTCTTTACCTTTTACAGTAGCGCCGGTAACCTTGTGGCCCAGGTAAAACTCCATACCCAGTTTGCTTAAAACCTTTTGCAGTTCTTTACCCAAACCTTTATCCATGGTAGGGATGATGCCGTCCATATATTCGATAACCGATACTTTGGCACCTAAACGGGCATAAACCGAGCCTAGCTCGAGGCCGATAACACCACCCCCGATCAATACCAGGTGTTTTGGTACTTCGGTTAAGGTTAAAGCTTCGGTACTGGTGATGATGCGTTTTTTATCTAACTGGATAAATGGCAGGTTTGAGGGTTTTGAACCGGTTGCGATGATGATGTTTTTACCGGTTATTTCCTGAGTTGTGCCATCAGCTTTGGTAATGATGATAGTGTTTTTATCTTTAAACGAACCTATACCCTGATATGGGTCGATCTTATTTTTTTTGAAAAGGAAGGCAATACCTGATGTGTTTTTTGCAACGACTTCGGTTTTGCGTTTCATCATCTGCGCCATGTCAACCTTCAGGTCTTTCAACTTAATACCGTGGGTTTCGAAGGCATGGGCGGCATTATGGTAATGTTCGCTCGAGTCGAGCAACGCTTTTGATGGGATACAACCTACGTTAAGGCAGGTGCCGCCATAAGTTGCATATTTTTCGATAACGGCGGTTTTTAATCCCAGCTGCGCGCAGCGGATAGCGGCTACATAGCCACCCGGGCCCGAACCGATAACAATTACATCATATTGCATAGTATAGTGATTTTTTCGGGCCAAAGTTAAACATTATCAAATGCTAACGAAATCAAAAGAGGGTCAAAAAATAGCCCCCTCTAAATCTCCCCGGCAGGGGAGACCTTTTAAAGCCCTCCGTTCCGGGGAGGGTTTGGGAGGCGCTAATATCCCGTATCAAACATTATGATTTTGAAATCGATATGGTTTACTTAAATTAGCTTGATAACAATAATAACTGACCGAAATGAAAATACCTTATCTTATCACCTGTGCGCTGAGTTTGTGCATAGGCGCCTTTACAGCCAGTGCACAGCTGATGCAACCCAAAACCGCCTATACCCGTGCCGACACGCTGCGCGGAAGCTTAACATCGCCGTACCGTACCTGCTATGATGTTGGTTATTACCACCTGGATGTGAAGGTGGATATCGCGCAGAAATTTATCAGTGGCAGTAACCTTATCCGGTTTACGGCTGTGACTGATTTTGTCAGATTACAGATCGACCTGTTTGCCAACCTGAAGATTGATAAGATAGTTTACAAGGGTAAGGAAGTGCCTTATACGCGCGAGTTTAACGCGGTGTTTGTTACCTTCCCGAAAACCATAATCAAAGGCAGCAAGGACGAGTTTACGGTATATTACTCGGGTAACCCAACCATCGCCAAACGTGCGCCATGGGATGGTGGGTTTGTGTTCACGACTGATTCGTTGGGTAAGCCATGGGTAGCTACGGCCTGCCAGGGAATGGGCGCCAGCGTTTGGTGGCCAAACAAAGATCAGCAGGCTGATGAAGTTGACAGCGCACTGATCAGCATTAGCGTACCCACCGGGTTGACTGATGTTTCGAACGGTCGCCTGCGCAAAGTTACCGACCTGAAGAACGGTTATACCCGTTTCGACTGGTTTGTGAGCAACCCGATCAATAATTACGACATCGCGGCCAACATCGGCGATTACACCCACATCAGCGATAGCTACGATGGTGAAAAAGGTAAACTAACATTGGATTACTGGGTGTTAGCTTACAATAAAGAAAAAGCTAAAAAGCAGTTTGATGCCAACGTAAAACGGATGCTGAAGGCGTTTGAATACTGGTTTGGCCCCTACCCATGGTATGAGGATGGTTACAAACTGGTTGAAACGCCGCACCTGGGCATGGAGCACCAAAGCGCGGTGGCGTATGGCAATAAATATGGCAACGGCTATCTCGGTCGCGACCTGAGCGGTACTGGCTGGGGGCTGAAATGGGATTATATTGTGGTGCACGAAAGCGGCCACGAGTGGTTCGGCAACAATATTACCAGCAAGGATATTGCCGATATGTGGATACACGAAGGCTTTACCGATTATTCAGAATCGCTGTTCATTGATATGTATTATGGTAAACAGGCCGGGCAGGAGTACGACCATGGCCTGCGCCGCACTATTAGCAATACAGCTACGGTTGTTGGCCCTTACGGAGTGAACAAGGAAGGTTCGGGCGATATGTACAATAAAGGTTCGGTGCTGTTTAACATGATACGCACTGCCATTAACGACGACGAAAAATGGCGCCAGATACTGCGCGGCCTCAACAAAACTTTCTATCATAAAACGGTAACCTATGATGATATTGTGAATTTCATCAACAAAGAATCGGGCTTTGACTTTAGCGGTGTGTTTGACCAGTATTTGCGCCATAAAGGCCTGGCTACTTTAGAGATCACCTTTAACAACGGCAGGATGATGGCGCGTTACGTTTCGGAGGCGACAAACTTTACCATGCCGGTAAGGATACGAGCCAAAGGCGGCGAGTATCAAATGATCACGCCAACCAACAGGTTCCAGCCGTTTGATGTGCCGGGCATTACCAAAGATAATGTAGAGGTGGATACCTTTAATTATTATATCGGGGTGCTGGTAGATTAAGCCCTGAGTCTAAAGTTTTGAGTTTCGAGTCAAGAAAAGCGACTCCGGGCTCAAGGCTCCAGCCTCTTGACTAATTATTGTAACCAATTAGCAGTAATCTGCGTCTTACTTAAAATAATAGAAGACCATGAAAGCACTGACAAGAATATTATTCGCGATCATTATCATCGCGTTGGTAAATGTAGCTGTAAAGGCTGCCGATATTGAGGATCGCCATCTGAGTGGCTTCAACGCCATTAACCTGTCGGCATCGTACGATGTTTATATAACACAGGGAGCGACAGAATCAGTACGGGTGGAAGCTGCGCGCGATGAACAGGACCGCATAATAACTGAAGTGCACGGTGGTGTTCTGAATATTTCGGGAAAACAACATGGTGGCCTGCACTGGGATTGGGGCGGTAAAAAGCGCGTAGTTTATGTGGTGGCTAAGGATATCAATAATATCAGCATCAGCGGATCGGGGGATGTGTACTTTAAAGGTGGCATCAATACCAATGCCATGCGCATTAAAGTTACCGGATCGGGCGATATTACTGGCAGGTTGAATGCTAAAATGCTGGATGTGCAGATATCCGGATCGGGTGATATCCATTTATCAGGTCGGGCAGATGTGAGCAATGTGCATGTATCCGGTTCGGGAGATTTTTCGGGCCGTGACCTGATCACCGGCGAAACTACGGTAAGGGTAAGTGGTTCGGGCGACGCTACGGTGAATGCCAGCAAGAAAGTTGATGCCGGCGTTGCCGGTTCGGGCGATATCCGTTTCACCGGTGGCGCGCAGCAGGTATCGACAACCAAGTCGGGTTCGGGAGATATCCGCAGGATATAACGATCATAGCGATGGGTTTCAAACCCATCGCTATGATCGTTATGAAAGATACATACATTACTTTACGGTAAACTCCATACTCTCGCTATTTTTTGATCCCGGAAACGGTAAAGTGCGTATGGAAAAGAATAGTTGATACTTGCCGGGTTTGTTGGGTACTTTGAATTTGAAAGGAATGATGGTATCATCATCTGAAAATAAGCCGGAATCTACTTTTGAAGCAAGTTTAATCTCCTCATTTTGAAAAAAACAGGCTTCCAGAGTTGTCGGGTTATCATTGAAGTGACCAACATCCGGAATTCTATCCCCAATAATCTGTAATCCCATAGCGATAGTTTGCCCGGGCTTTGCAGTTCGGATGTCAGACATAATACCTATTTCTGCTTTCTGATAGGTGCGCACATCGTTCACCCAGCCGGTATACCATTTGCGGCCATAAAGCGCTACCAGCGAATCAGTGGTTGTTCCGGGTTCGTTATATTCGGACATGTAGAGTGCTTTTTTGTGCTGCATACTGTCTTCAATGGGCCACATATCGTATTGTGTTTTGCGGTAGTAACGGCTATCGTACGAGATTGCCTTGAGCGAATTGCTGTAATAGTTGTATTTGGATGGATCCTGAAAGCCATCGCGAATAATGACGTAGTTATCGCCAACGATCTGATGCACTTGCCTGGTCCATTCGCGGAAGCCAAAATAGCTGTAAAACTGGCCCACTTTCATCACAAAAGGCATTTGTACCATCAACGCGAGTCGGATAAACAGGATGAGGGCCGTATTGACTAAGGTAAGCCTGTAAAACCATTTTGGCGGATGGGTGGCCTGTTTAAAACGGATCAGCACCAGCATGGTGAGGGGCACGTAGGCAACCAACGTCCAATGCATTTGCACATTACCCTTAAAAGTGTTTAGCCAGAAGAACAGAAATGTACCCGCGCAGTTGACAGCCAGCGTTTGGATGAAGGTATCCTTTATTTTGATCTTAGCGGCCGAGTAATACAAAAACCAGCCGATGAGCGGCCCGGCCATAGCCAGTTGGCCCAAAGGGTAACCCGCGGTGAACGACCAATCGTACTTTTCGGAACGATCTACCAAATGATAGCGCAGCGAAGGGAAATTGTGATGAAATTGCCACAGTACATGTGGCATAAACAATACCGCCGCTAATGCAGCTATCAGCCAGAAACTTTTACGGCGCAGCAGCTTGATATTGGCGCAGAGCGTAAGCCCGATCACCAGTATACCGTGGTATTTACTGTAGAGCAGGCAGGCTGCTATGATGCCAAGGACGAGCGCCAGATCCCATTTATCCTCATCGATATAACGCTGGTAAAAGTAATAGAACAACGCGGTGAAGAAGAACAGCGGCGAATCGGGCGTAGTGGTAAAGCCATACATGTGGAAGATGAACAAGCCCGATGCTATCGCCATAAACCATTTGGCATCGATGGCGTAGCGTTTCAGCATCAGCCAGATCAGGTATAGCGAAGCCGAGTTGGTAACGATGGTGAGTAACCTCAACCCCAATTCGTTGTGCATAATGCTGTCGCCGATGCGGATGAAGATGGCCACCATGGGCGGATGATCAAAATAACCCCAATCCAGAAAACGGGAGTACACCCAGTAATAGGCTTCGTCGCCGTGCAATTCGAGTGTATAGGATTGCAGCACGTTTAAAAGCGTCCAAAACAGCAGGAAATACCAGATAGGTTTGTTTAAATTTGTGCTGATACCTGTTGCAGACATGGATGGTTATTTTAACACAAATAACCAAAAAATATTGTGGTAAAGAAAGTGCGACCAGTTGTGCCTGGTTTAACCACAGCGTCCAAAAAAACGGGATACCGTGGTAAACAGGACTTGTGTTTTCAACTCCTCCGCATTTTAACTACTTTTGCGCCATGACTAAAGAACAATTACAAGACTTGAGGGATAGAACCGCTTCCCTGAGGAGGCATCTTTGACATCGAACGCAAGCTTGATGAACTACATACCGAAGAGGCGATAACCAGCAGCCCCGGTTTTTGGGACAGACCCAAAGACGCTGAAAAGGTGCTGGCATCCATCAAAAACAAAAAACAGTGGACCGACGCCTACGCGCAGCTTGAAAGCGTAGTTGCCGATACCGACGTGATGTTTGAGTTTTACCAAAGCGGCGATGCTACCGCCGAAGAAATGGACGAACAGTTTAACCAGGCGCTAAAGGTTGCCGAGGACCTGGAGTTTAAAAATATGCTGAGCGCCGAAGAGGATCAGCTGAGCGCCGTACTGCAGATTACCGCCGGCGCCGGCGGTACTGAAAGCTGCGACTGGGCCAGCATGCTGATGCGTATGTACATTATGTGGGGGCAGAAAAACGGCTATAAGGTAACCGAGCAGGATTTTCAGGAGGGGGACGTGGCCGGTGTAAAATCTGTCACGCTGCAGTTTGATGGTGATTTTAGCTACGGCTACCTGAAGGGCGAAAATGGCGTACACCGCCTGGTGCGTATCTCGCCATTTGACGCTAATGCCAAGCGCCATACCTCGTTTGCCTCGGTGTACGTATACCCGCTGGTTGACGATAGCATCGAAATTGAGGTTAACCCGGCTGATATCGAGTTCGAAACTTTCCGCTCGGGCGGCGCCGGCGGCCAGAACGTGAACAAGGTTGAAACGGCGGTGCGTTTGTACCACAAGCCTTCGGGCATTATCATCAAAAACCAGGAGTCGCGCTCGCAATTGCAAAACAAGGAGAACGCGATACGCTTGCTGAAATCGCAGCTATACGAGGCTGAGATGCGCAAACGTATGGAGATCACCAACGAGATTGAAGGCAATAAAAAGAAAATAGAGTGGGGAAGCCAGATCCGTAACTATGTGCTGCACCCATATAAGCTGGTGAAGGATGTACGCACCGGTTATGAAACATCCGACGCGCAGGGCGTGCTGGACGGCGAACTGGATGAGTTTTTGAAAGCGTTCTTGATGGAATTCGGCGGAAAGAACTGATCTGATTTCGAATGTTCAATTTCGAATTTAAAGAATTGAAAAAGGGTGCAGAGAAATGATCTTTGCGCCCTTTATATTTAAAGCCGTACCCAAGCTATTGCCTTTATTGTATGCTTTGCAGAGAAAATTTACCCGCTTGCAGAATACATATTTACGCCACACAATTAAAATACACCTTTATCATGTTTAAACTTAATTTGTAATAACATGAAAAAAATTTACGTGGTTTTGCTTCATATCGTTTACTGGCTGCCCAGCCTGATAACAATGCTGATATCGTTGTATTCACTATGGCAGATTGATCGCCAGGATGCGAGAGTTAATTCGCATTTATCATTCCGTTATGTCTATTTCTTAAATCCAGCCTACTTCATCATAGGCCTGTTGGTTTTTTATTGGTTTTATTTTTATTTTTTCCCAAAATATCTGGCTAAACAAAAAATAGGTTTGTTTATAATTTATGGCCTTATTGCATGCGCTGTTCCAATTTTTTTAAGTTCCGTATTTTTAAAGCCAATAATGTTAAAAGCATATCCCAGTTTAGGCAAATATAATTGGGGCCTAGACATTTCATTTTACATTGGTGTAGTTACTAAAGTGGTGTCTTCGGCAATTGCAGCTTGTATGTTTAGAGGCCTGCTAACCTGGTATCAGGATATCCGTTATAAAAAAGAGCTCGAAAACAAAAACCTCCAAACCGAACTGGCTTTGTTAAAGGCGCAGATCAACCCGCACTTTTTGTTCAACACGCTTAATAATATTGATATCCTGATCGAAAAGGACGCGCAGACGGCATCGGTCTACCTAAAAAAATTATCGGATATATTGCGGTTTACCTTATATGAGAGTCCGGCTGAGTTCATCCCTTTAAAAAAGGAGATGGAGTATATTGATCGGTATATCGAATTGCAAAAGATACGGACCAATAATGCCGATTTTGTGAGTTTTGATGTGAGCGGCAATATCGACGATATAATGATAGCGCCAACGCTGTTTATTCCGTTTATTGAGAACGCATTTAAACACAGCACCAATAAAAAGATCAATAAAGCTATCATTATTAGTATTAATGCATCGGCAAATAGGATTACCTTTAGTTGTAGTAATGTGTACGATGCCGATGTAGTGAATGCCCAGGAGAAAGGCGGGCTGGGTATTGGATTGATTCGCAACCGACTGGATTTACTATACCCGCATAATTACGAATTGGAGATTGTTAAAACCGCCGACCGCTTTGTTGTAAATTTGACCATTAACCTGGAATGACCATCAACTGTATTATTATTGAAGATGAACCTTTGGCCACAGAACGCATTATGAGTTTTGTACTAAAAGTTCCTTTTTTAAAACTGGTGCAATGTTTTGATAACGGCATTGAAGCGTTAAGTACTTTGCGAACCCAAAGTATTGACCTGATATTTTTAGATGTACAAATGGACGGCTTTACCGGTATCCAGTTATTAGAATCGATAGACAGGATGCCCGCGGTTATTATCACTACTGCGTTTGATCAGTATGCGTTAAAGGGCTTTGACCTTAACGTAACCGACTACTTGTTAAAACCCTACACATTTGAGCGTTTTATGCAGGCGATAACCAAAGTTTATGACAAATTAATGGCTAAAACCGATAAAACTACCTCTGGTAGAAACTATATATTTATTAAGACAGAACACCGGCTCGAAAAGGTGAATTTAAATGAGATACTTTTTATTGAGGGTATGCGCGATTACCGGCGTATACATTTAACCAATGATAAACGCATCATGACACTGCAAACCTTTGGTGAGTTGGAACACGAACTGCCTGCAAAACAATTTTGCCGTGTACATAAGTCGTTTATTGTTGCACTGGATAAGATAGAGAGTGTTGAACGCGAACGGATAAAGATACAGAACGAACTAATACCGATATCGGACACGTTTAAGGAAAGTTTTTATAAGCTGATACGGTGAGATTGATTTCGGGTTTAGATATAAGGGCGCAGGAGAGATTGTTTGCGCCCTTTGTGTTTTCTCCCTGTTTATTTTGTGGTAAAATCTGAAGCTATGCAACATTATCTTTTATTATAAAAAACTAATTTTATAGCATCTCATGAATATTTCCCCATTACGCAAGAAAATAATCCGCCTGTTGTTGTTTTACGTACTAATGTTTAGTGCTATCGCATTTATACAACTTTCGGGCAAGTTTAAAGGAGATATGTGCAATCCTGGGTTAGATATACTTTTTTTATTGCTTGGTATAGCTATTACATTCGTTTTGTTGTTACGTAGCCTCATAAATGTGTTCAATAAAAAAGGAAGTAAATATTTACTTTTGATCAACCTGGTAGCAGCTTTAATCTGGGCTGTGTTGCTGTTTATGTAACGGACTGATTAATATCTAAGTTGGTGAAACCATGCCGTCTGCTTTGTTTGTTGCTTTTTATCTTCTCACGGACTGAGATGGTGTACGCGCAATATCCATTTGAATCTAAGTCCGCCATTAAATACAAAGAGTATAGTAAATGGAAAATAGTTAAACGTTCAGAAAACGAAACAGGATATAGTATAATCATCCCCGGCTTTTTTCGGGATGGAGCTTCGTTAGGTATTAAACTAGCAGGCGATACCCGAACCGAAAGAAACAGAATGTTCCTGTTTAGAAATAACAAACCGATAGGTAGCTTTCTTGATTCGCTGTCTGTTGGTCCGCCGGGCATGGGTAATAACCCTAAGGCGGTTTATGCTGAAGATATCAATGGCGATGGCTTGAAGGACCTGAAAATTTTAATTCCGTTTTATGGTTGCTGCGGGGCGTTTAATTTCTATGCCCAAATTATTTACCTTATTCAACAGCCGGGCGGCCATTTTAAAATAATTGCTTTTACCGATTGGATGGATAGCGAAGAGATGGAAAACCGCCCCGAACGCGACTTTGATGGCGACCATAACTTCGAAATTGTTACCAAAACTTTTCAAAGTTACGGCAAGCATAACTACGAGCTCTATAATATCTACAATTTTGTAGATGGAAAGCTGGTTAATGTAAACGCTAAAGGCAATTATCCGTTATTGATCCAATTACTTTGGGGGCCTAATTACACAGGTACCAATAAGGTATCTAAAGCTAAAATAAAAAAGTTGTCCAAACCTTTGCCCGATAATTTTTTGCAGATACCCATGCAACGAGATTGACAAGCTGACACTTAATTTTGTGGCGTTTTGCTATTCGCTATCATTTTGTTGTATTTTTAGCCATCCAATATTTATAGACCCATTACCATGAAAAAACTTTCACTGCTGACTGCTATGTTTTTTTCACTTCGCCTGTTCGCACAGGATGCGCCGATACCGCTATACCCTAATGGTGTGCCTAATTCAAAACCCGCGCCGGCTACTTATGTCGAAAAGATTGTTAACGGCGGTGGCAGTATGGTTACCGATCCGACAATTACTCCGTATTTCCCCGAAAAAGGCAAGGCCAACGGTACCGCCATTGTAGTTTGCCCTGGTGGTGGTTATGTACACCTGTCGCTGATTAAGGAAGGTGCCGACGTGGCTAAAAAATTTGCCGAGATCGGCGTTACAGCCTTTGTTTTAAAATACCGCCTGCCCAGCGACCAGATCATGGTTGATAAAACTATCGGTCCGTTGCAGGATGCTCAACGCGCCATACAGATCGTACGCGAACGTGCCGTCGAATGGAACATCGACCCAAATAAAGTAGGCATCATCGGTTTTTCGGCCGGGGGACATCTGGCTTCAACGGCCGGAACGCATTTTGATAAAGTAGTTATCGACAACCCCAAGAATATTAGCGTTCGCCCTGATTTTATGATCCTGATGTACCCCGTGATCGATTTCGGCGACCAGGCGCACAAAGGTTCAAAAATTGCCCTGATAGGCGCCGATGCTTCTGCCGATAAGGTGGATCTGTACAGCAATCAGAAACAGGTGACTGCCAATACGCCCATCACCATGCTGGTGCAGGCCGAAGATGATAAAACTGTACCTGTACAAAACAGCCTGATGTTTTACGATGCGCTGCTGAAGAACCACGTAAAAGCCGAATTGCTGATCTACCCCGCGGGTGGCCATGGCTTTGGATTGAACAACAGAACCACAAAAGACCAATGGTTTAACGCCGCTGCCAATTGGCTGGATAGCAATGGGTTGCTGGGAGCGACGGTTGCGAAATAATTCAAAATGTCATTGCGAGGGACGAAGCAATCTCTTAGGACATGCGAGGTTGATTGTCCTATGAGATTGCCACGCTATCGCTCGCAAATGACACAGACGGAAGAAAAATTCGAAATCCTAATCCACCTCGCCCAAAATCTCATCCACCATGCCGTGGTTTTTGGCTTCGGCGCCGGTCATCCAGTAGTCACGCTCGGATGCCGAGTGCACCCAATCGTAGGTTTGCCCACTGTGTTTGGCTATGATCTTGTACAGATCGCCCCGTATTTTGAGTATTTGCTGCGCGGTGATCTCGATATCTGCCGAAACACCCTGCACGCCGCCCGAAGGCTGGTGGATCATGATGCGCGAGTGTTGCAGGGCCGCACGCTTGCCTGCTTTACCGGCGCAAAGTAAAATAGCGCTCATGGAGCAGGCCATGCCTATGCAAATGGTACCCACGTCGGGCGAGATGAGCTGCATGGTGTCATAAATGCCCATACCCGAGTATACATCCCCGCCCGGCGAGTTGATATAGAGCTGGATATCCTTTTTAGGGTCGACAGATTGCAGAAACAATAGTTGCGCCTGGATAATGTTGGCCATACGGTCGGCAACGGGCTCGCCTAAAAAGATGATGCGGTCCATCATCAGCCGCGAAAAAACATCCATCTGCGCTACGTTTAGCTGGCGCTCTTCGGTGATGTAGGGCGTCATGGCGGTTGGTATATTGACAGCACGGCCGATATAACTGTCTATATGCTGACTACCGATGCGGTGATGCTTTACGGCGTATTTACGGAATTCGTTACGGTCGATGTTCATAATCAGTGTTTTTTGAATAGGTTGACGATGCGTTGCATAAAGCCACGGTGCTGTGGCTCGGTCTCAAGTTTGTGTTTAGCGGATTCGATTTCGGCCCTGAGCTGTTGGCGACTGTATTGTTTGATAACCGCATAGGCATTTTGCTGATGCTGCACATCCTCGCATAAGCCGCTGTTGAGTATCATGTTGGCCTCGAACAACAGCGCCTCGCTTGTATCCGTGCGGCCAAACAGGTGATCGTCGATCACTTTGATGTTATTCAATGAAGTCCGCATAGGTCAATGAGTTTTGTTTTATGGTATCCCTTACTTTTTCCAGGCATTTGTATTTAGCTACCGTGGCCGAACGCTCGCCCTTGTAGCCGAATTGCTGTGCCACATCACTTACCGGTAAATGGTCGTAATAATAAGCCCGCAGCAGTTCCATGCATTTTTGCCCGGCAGTTTGCAGGTAGTGCATCAGTTTGTTGCCCGCAGGCTGTTCGTCGGCTATGGCTTCAAAGTCGGCATCATTTAAAGGTTCGGTTTTGCTGCCGGTTTTATGGGCTTGGCTCCACAAGTGCTTGGCGATGCCCATCAGGTAAACCTTTTCATTCACACGGATATCTAACTGGCCCGATGCGGCTTTTTCGTAGTAAACCACCAACGCATCCTGAAAAATATCCTGTGCCTGGGCCATATCGCCGCCCAAGCGGGCTATGTACCTCGCCACAACCGGGAAGGCCTTTTTGTACAGGCTGATGAAGAACTCCTCGCGCCCGGCGGCTGTTTTTGGAAATTGGGTTTGCTGTGCCATAACCTTGTGTTTATTACTATGTGTAAGTTAACAACCAAATATCACCCGAAGTTGAAAAATATTTTTTAAAGAGGTAGAAGCAGGAGGAAAGAAGCTTTCTTTTTCGCTTCGGGCTATAGTATTCTTGCTCCTCGCCTCTAATGCGTTAGCGATCGCAGCGGATACCGGCCTTGTGGCTAATGCCTGTGCAGTATGAGCGAAGAGCGCGGCCGCAGGCAACGCCCAAAAATGCGTGATTTAGAAGATTTCTCAGTCGCCCAATTACACAGTCTTTCCCTGGCTCCATCGAAATGACATATTTTTACGAGCAATTTCATCATCCAAAATACGTACTTTGGCGTTCGATATTTACCAACCACATGCATAAAGGACGTTTAGAGGCATTTAGCGACGGTGTTATCGCCATCATCATTACCATTATGGTGCTCGAGTTGAAAGTGCCCGAGCATTTTAACCTACACGATCTGCAGCCCCTGAGCTGGAAGTTTATCAGCTACGCGCTAAGCTTTATTTATGTGGGTATTTACTGGAACAACCATCACCACACTTTCCAGGCTGCGCATACCGTTAATGGCGCTGTGCTTTGGGCCAACCTGCATTTGTTGTTCTGGCTATCGCTGATACCTTTTGTTACTAATTGGATGGGCGACAGCCACTTTAGTAAATGGCCCATTATTACCTATGGCGCAATGCTGATTATGTGTGCCAGCGCCTATACCATCATGATTATTACGCTGGTGCGCCACCATGGCGAAAACTCGATTCTGGCCAAAGCCATCGGCAACGATTTTAAAGGCAAAATATCATTGGCCATTTATGCCACAGCCATTGTGCTGGCCTTTTTTTGCCCGTGGGTGAGTTTTGGATTGTATGTGGTAGTGGCATGCATTTGGTTCATCCCTGATAGGCGTATTGAAAACCGCCTGGTGGATGACCCACACAAGACTAATTAAAGCATTTAGCCAACAGATCAACACCGCTGGTGGCCGCTTCCTTATCCTGATCGGGGCTGCCGCCCGAGAATACCGCCATAATATACCCCGAACTTACTTTGCGGATAACGCCGCCTTTGTAACCATACTCGCCACGCAATGGAGGGCGGACGCCGCTGCCGCTATCCTGGTAAGTATCTGCCATTTCGGCGGCTTTGGTGCTGGCTACACCTAGTAAGTTCGACGAACCCTTTTTCATCAGCCCCACAACTTTCATTTTTGATACCCAGGTGCGGGTACTATCGCCCGGTACATATATTACCAGTGCCACGCCTTTGATGTTTAGTTTAACAGCGCTCTGCTCAATGGCTGCAAGTGCGTCGTCGGCATGGTTCATAAATATTTTTTCGCCTTTGGCGGCATTGTCTTTCACAGGTGTAAAAGCATACAGCATGCCGCACAGAACAAATGAAAGTAAAGCAAAACGATATCGGCTCATTATTTTTGGATTTAGCTATCGCAAAGTAAAAGCATGTGCCGCAGTACAGCTTATTTGCAATTGGCTAACTATTGAGGGAATTTAACCAGTCCGGAGTCTTGAGTCATTAGTTTTGAATCGGCGCCCAACTCAGTACCTGCCGACTCTGGACTCAAAATTCACTTCTCCTCCAGCACAATCTCCAGCAGTTGGTTCAGTTCGTCAACCTTCTCGTTATTGCCGCTGCGTTCGTAGCTGCTGATGAGGTTGCGGATCACCCGACGGATAATATCGGCATTGCTGCAGGGTTCGTAAAACTGCGGATCGAACTTGAGGTTCAACTGTTTCAAAAACTGATCCACATCCCGCCGGCCGAAGATGAACCCCTTGTTAAAGGTATTGATGTAAAAAAGCACGCCGTTGTCAATCTCGTCCAGCTTGGTTTCGTCAACATAGGCCAGTATAAAGTGCTGGGGCAGGTTTACGCCGTAAATGGGGATATCCAGCTTCTGGGCTATCACGCTGTAAATAATGGCCAGCGAAATCTGGTTGCCCTTATGCGTTTCGATCACCTGGCTCAGGTAGCTGTTCTGCGGGTCCTGGTGATTGGTGGTATTGCCGCTAAAGCCGTAAATATTATAAAAAACGTGGTTGATGAGCTTCACCTGCTCGCCGGGGCTGGCATCATACATCATCTGTATCCAGATATCGCGCTTAATGCCCTCGATGTAGTTGATCACCTTCTGCTCGTCCAGGTCGGGGTATTGATATTTGTTGATGATGAGCGCGCCTTGCAGCAAGTCGAACGAACCACCGTGGTACCACAATTTCAGCTCGTTTTTGAGGTTGCCGAATTGTATCTCGTGCACCAGGTTGGCAATACGTTCCTGTAAAATAGGATCGAAAGCCTCGCCGAAGGCTGCTTCCAGGTATTCAACCGCGTCTACGCCGTAACTCAGCAGTTTATCGTGCACATGGGTAAATATCTCCTGGTCGGGGTCGTCCAGCAGGCGAATGAGGGATGTTATTTCGGCGATGTTAGTCATATAAAGAGGCAGTAGTACTAAATTATGAAACATTGCAGGTTTTTGCAATAGGTACTTAAGCATAACACATGAGTATTTATGGGTGTTTTAATAAGTTGTGAGTTGTGTGTTTTCAGTTGTCTGTTTTAAGAGTTTCAGTGATAATCCCGTTACTGGCGCAAGTATCTCGGGTGGCTAAGTGTGCAAAGGCTACTTGTGCCTATTCTGTCATTCAATCATTATTACTCCCGGGCGTTAATAGCCATTGGGGCCGGGCTATCCCTGCCAGCCGGCAGGCGTTCATACGCCTTCAGGCATTATCCGCGGCCTGCCTTCAACCTACACGTTAACTTCTTCATAACGACGGGTTTCAAACCGCCGCTATACTCACCCATAAACCGTAACATATTTTATCTCTTTTCGCTGGCGCAAGTATGTCGGGTGGACAAGTGTGCGATGGCTACTTGTGCCCATTCAGTCCATTCAATCCTTCAGGCATTATATTTTGGGCGTTCCCTATACGGGCCGGGCCATTTGTTCATATGCCTTCAGGCATTAGCCACGGTCAATCCTCAATCCGCCGCACGGCCGGTATCTGCTGCTACCCCTAACGCGTAACTTCCATTAGTCTCTCAAAGCGTCATTGCGAGGTACGAAGCAATTTATACGCAGGCAGAACAGCATGACATGTTTTTTTCTTTGAGTTTAAATAAATCCGAAATTGAACATCCGACATCCGAAATCGAGTTATATTCGCACACTCGCTTATGAAAAAACTATACGTCCTTGTTTTGTGTTTTGTGCTGGTACAGCCCGTATGCGCGCAATATAAAATTATCCCCAAGTTTATCCGCCGCATTATTTTCGAGAAGGACAGCAGCAAGCGCAGCAGCATCATCCCCCTGCCTGTGCTCAGCAGCGCGCCCGAAACCGGCATTGAGGTGGGCGGTTCGTTGTTGTACAGCTTTTATACCGATACCCTGCACAGCGGCACGCGGGTGAGCAATGTTTTCGGTTACGGCACCATTACCACTAAGGGGCAAAACCGGGCCAGCATCAGTACCAGTTACTGGTCGCCGGGCAACCGCTACCATTATACAGCGGCGCTAAGCTACCTTAACTTCCCGTTCGATTTTTACGGCATCGGCAACGATACCCGCAAGGCCGATGCAGAGCATATCGGCCAAAAACGTTATAAGTTTAACGCGGGCGCCGAAAAACTGGTGGCACCGCACCTGTACCTGGGCCTTAACGCCGGGCTTTACCGTTACCAGTTCAGCAGTACCAACACAGGTATTTTTGAAACCGACCCGCAGGTGCAGGATCGCAGCGGCGGCGACGGCCTCACCATTGGCCCAAGCTTTATTTACGATACACGCAACAACAACACGTATACTACCCGCGGCCTGCTGCTCAACGCCGGTTATAATTATATAAAAGGCTTGTTTAGTAGCAATAATTATAATGGCGGGCAGTTCACGATAGAGTTTAGCCAGTTCTTCGCGCTGAACAAACGTTTTGTGCTGGCATACGATTTATACGATAACAGCCTGTTGGGCAACCAAACGCCATTTTACCTGCTACCCGCCATGGGCAGTGACAGCCGTATGCGCGGCTATTATAATGGCCGCTACCGCGATAAAAACTACGCCGCCGGCCAGGCCGAGCTGCGTTACCGCTTCACCGACCGTTTCGGCATCGTGGGTTTCGGCGGTACGGGCACCGTTTGGCATGGCGATTTTAGCGCCGGCCTGCTCAAACCCAACTATGGCGGCGGCCTGCGCTACTTTTTCGACGTGGAGAAGGGCCTGAGCATTCGCGTTGACTATGGCGTTGGCGAACAGCGCCCCGGCGAAGCCAGGCAAAGCGGCGTTTATATTGGGTTGGGAGAAGCGTTTTGAGATTTCGGATTTGAGGAATATCGAATTTCGAATGTTCAATTTCGAATTTAAAAGGGCGGAATTGCAGGGCCGCGTTAGGGATGGCAGCGGATACCGGCCCTGTGGCTAAGGCCAGTGCAGTATGAGCGAACAGCCCGGCCGCAGGCAACGCCCTAATAATTAAAGATTGATGGATTGAATGACTGAACGATCGAATAGTTACACTAATCATCAACCTTCCAACATTAAAAACAATCTTCAAATCCGAAATCGAAAATCCGAAATCAAAAAATTCCCTACTTTTGCCCCCGTAAAACTAAAACAAACAACAATGAGCGTTACACGCGGACCCATATCGCAGTTTATCGAGAAAAATTACCTGCACTTTAACGCAGCCGCATTGGTTGATGCTGCCAAAGGCTACGAGCAGCACCTGCTTGAAGACGGAAAAATGATGGTTACCCTTGCCGGCGCCATGAGCACCGCCGAGCTGGGCATTTCGCTGGCCGAGATGATCCGCCAGGGGAAGATCGACATCATCAGTTGTACAGGCGCCAACCTCGAAGAGGATATCATGAACCTCGTTGCTCACTCGCATTACAAACGCGTGCCCAACTATCGTGATCTAAGTCCGCAGGATGAGTGGGACCTGCTGGAAAACCATTACAACCGCGTTACCGATACCTGTATCCCCGAAGAGGAGGCTTTCCGCCGCTTGCAAAAGCACATCCATAAAATATGGAAGGGTGCTGATGATAAAGGCGAACGCTATTTCCCGCACGAATACATGTACAAAATATTACTGAGCGGCGAGTTGGAGCAATACTACGAGATCGACCCTAAGAACTCGTGGATGCTGGCCGCTGCCGAACGCAACCTGCCTATCGTGGTTCCGGGATGGGAGGATAGCACCATGGGCAATATCTGCGCCTCGTACGTTATTAAAGGCGAGATCAAGGCCTCCACCATGAAAAGCGGTATCGAATACATGGCATGGCTGGCCGATT